>Ga0209296_1000595_pt1 | contig 31334 bp, 44 predicted proteins | sample S_130206_EF_Meta_FD_187319 | JGI IMG/M metagenome (GOLD analysis project Ga0209296, IMG submission 187319) | Freshwater microbial communities from Lake Simoncouche, Canada to study carbon cycling - S_130206_EF_MetaG (SPAdes) (version 2) | ecosystem: Environmental > Aquatic > Freshwater > Lake ... | reverse complement strand
CCTGTGATTGATATGTTAGTTTCGTTAAAATCTCCTGTTTCAACCACGTACAAAGATATGCCCGATGTTTCTGTCTTGCCATCTGAATTCACATCCACGTAGCCTAGGTTGCCATATCCTGTAGAATAGTACACAAAAGTATTGGGGGTAGATAATTTGCAGTCGGTGCAAGTGAGACCCGCTCGGTCTTCACTGTCTTCAAAATTAGTGAATATGGAAAATTTTAGATAGTTGCCAGACCCCACCTGTCTGATGTCCACATTTTGACCATCACCATACATGATGGCAGGATTGGCGTACCATATGGGGCCATCCACTCCACCTAAACGATTGGCTGAACCATCCTGTTCCACATAGATGGTGGCGTAATCTCCCAGTTGATCAATGTAGGCTTCGTTATCAGCTGCCCAGCAGGCTGCCGAGGAAACGATCAGCGCTGCTGTTAACCAATATAGAAACCTCATTCAACATTCCTAGTGATTTTGTTGTATGTTGACCAAATTGTTGCTGCCAGTCACACTCATAGTGGTAGTATTAGTGTTGCCTGATGTGGCATTCTGTCCCACGTTCAAAGTATTGCTGCCACCGGTCACAGTCAAACTAGATGAGCTGTGTCCCAGTCCTTGTTGTGCAATACTGATGCCGTTCGATGATCCTATTATGCCCACAGTGGCTGAGTTGCCTGTGGCATCTCCACCCACCTGTCCAATTCTCACATCGTTGCTGCCACCTTGTATGGTCACTGAAGCAGTGGCCTTGTCACTGGTTGTGCCAGATCCAAATGTAGCGGAATCTAATCCCAACAACGTGCCTGAAGTTGCGGGCACTGTGATATCATTGGTCAGAGAAGATCCTTTACCTTGCAGCACAGTTACGTTGTTGCTGTTGCCACCTGTGATACTCACAGTCTGACTGTTCAGAGTACCATTGGCACTTTGATTCACAGTGTTGCTGTTGCTGTTGGATAAGGATGTTCCAATATTAGTGGTCACAGAGTTAGCACCACTGTTGCCTCTAACATTGACATTGGTAGTGTTGGTGTTACCATATATGGTTTGATTGATGGTGTTACCTGCACCCGAACTCACAGTGTCCACGATAGACGTGTTGCTGTCACCGGTCGCTGAATAGTTGGTTGTGCTGGTTCCTGTGGATCCATCTTGTGTTTTTAATTTTAATGTGTTGCCGTCACCTGTCTGTGTCACACCGATGGTTTGATCTGATCCTGACAGAGAAGCTCTATTACCTGTTGCAGCCGCACCATTGGTACCACCCACTGTGTTGCCACTGCCGCTCTGAGTCACTGTGACATCAGATGACGAACCTACTTGGTCAATATAAATCAAGTTATCATCAGATAAAGATGATGTTGAATATAGTATGGTAACCAAGCAAGGAATTATTATTTTCATATTTTTCATTTTTGTTCCTCTTGTTTTTTGTTTGTTTGTTGGTTATTATTATTTTCATACCAGTCGTCCAAGTTTTCTGGTTTGGGGTTTTTAAAGGACCAAATGCCCTTGCGCTCACCCTCATTTATTAACTCCACAACTGCTGCCTCCACTGTGGCTTTTACTGCCAGTGTGGTAGGTTCATTGATGGTTAATCCTGTTTCAGCTTCAAAGAAAGCAGTGCCTCCTCTGAACGCTTTTAACACAGCAATACTGTCTGCTGTGCTGTAAATTGTTTTGCTCACTGTGATAGTGGCCAATACTCTGCCGCTGCTCACTGATACTGCTCGTAAACTCACTGTCACCACATCTTTGGAATACTGTGATTGTGGTCCTATGCCCAACCATTTGTAGGCCACACCACCCGACTCCATACCACTGTCATAACCAATGATACCACCTTCTACAATAATGCCTGCAAATTGCATGGGCGGCACACTCTTGGCATTGCTGCCTTCGTACATGTCTCTCATCTGTTTGATGATGGTTCTCTCTTTGATTAGATTGTCCACATTCACTCGTTCCACCACATCAAACCATAGACCCTTGCCCACATCCTGCAGAGCTTTGATCAGGAATGGTTCTGCGCCCTGAGTCACTGCTGTGGAGAAACTGGCAATGTTGGGAGTGTTTCTTCGCTGTCCTGTCTTGTCTTGAAAACTGTACACTGCCACAATAATTTTCTTTTGTGCTGGTGCTGGCACTGTGTCAAACTCTTTCTGCATCTTCATCTCAGTGACTTCAGGTTTGCTGTCCATGCCACCCTTCTGCAGCACTGCACAGTTGCTCAGCAATAATAATCCCAATGTTAACACAATCTTTATCATATTAATTAAATGTAAATTGTCCCAATGGCACTTCAATGGTGGTTTGATTGCCCAGTGTATCAGTTACCATTAGAGTGATACTCGTGGTTCCATTTTTCTGCCAAAATATAGTGTTGCCTTGGAAGTTCATGGAGCCCGATGTGGATGCTCCATCTGCGAACATGGCAGTGGCTAAATTTTGACTGATTTGTGCGTAAATTCTTGATTCCAGATTAACCATGAACTGATTAATTGGAGTGTTTTTAGCATCGGCTTTAGCAGCCGCAGCTTTAGCTTCAATGGCCTGTTGAATCTCTTTGGCACGAGTTTGTTCCAAATTATATTTGGTCAACTCGTGGGTGCTGTAACCATTGCCATTAAAAGCAGGGCTTTTGAACGAGTAGTCCGGCAACGGTCCAGCAAGTGAGTAGTCTGCAGCTATGAATATAGCTAGAGCCACACTGATAGGTTTAAGTATGTTTGATATTGTCATGACTTATTATTTAAAGTATATTATAACTGATTAATATATGCGTTTAATGCTTTAAGTTACTATTTTATTTTGATAAACAAAAAATTAAATATCAATCTAAACTGGGAGGATTGTTGCTATGTCTAAACTTAATCAAAAAAAAATTGACAAATTGTTTGAACAAATTGATGATTCTATTGAAAAAATACAAGAAAAACAAGCCGAAATTAAGTCTATTATTGAAAACTACATTTACGAAATAGACTCAGATGAAGAAGATACCGATTCTGATGATTCTTATTTTGAAGATGAAAGTGAAGACGACTCTTTTGAAGACACTTCTGATGAGGATAGTGAAGATGAAGATGATTCTTTTGAGGATGAGTCTGACGAAGATATAGAAGACCTTGATGAAGAAATAGACGTAGATTTTGAAGACGAAGACGAAAAACCCGCCAAAAAGAAGAAAAAATAAATTTGATTCCTGGGCTCACAGTGCTTTTTTGGCACTGTGCAGCCTTTTCCAAACACAAATAATATAGTATAATATAAGTACAATCAAATATGTACTATAAAATATTATTAATTTTAATTTTATCAATCACAGGAGTTTGGGCAAATCCTATCGATGATCAGTGTCCACAACATGTCCTATTAGGAGCACCGGTGTCTAAGATTAAAAAAGACACTCAATACTTGTGCAAAATCAATTATGCTATTCACTATAGGTATGATACCAAGACTGCAGAATATGTGGTGGAGCATGTGACCCTAGAAGGCACCACAGGCACATCCAAACGCAAAGATGACTTCAGACCAGATCCTGCCATACCCGCACAACACAATGCTTCATTAAAGGATTATGCAGGCCATCCCTATGACCGAGGACACCTTGCTCCAGCAGGCAACAACACACAGAATGAAGAAGTAATGAGTGAAAGTTTCTTCCTATCCAACATGGTTCCTCAAGTGCCCAATCACAACAGAGGCATATGGAAACAGTTGGAAACATTTGTGAGAGATTGGGTGGTAGATCATGGCATGGACATATATGTGATCAGTGGCACAGTGTACAACAAAGAATTTAAGACCATTGGAGAGGGCAGAGTGGGAGTTCCTGATCAATTATGGAAAGTTATTATAGATAGAAAAGAAGGCAAAGCCATCGCTTTCATATTTCCCAACACAGCTCTGCCAGTGGAAGATCTTCCCAAATATGCTACCACAGTGGAAGCAGTGGAAAAACTTACAGGTATAAATTTTATGCCTAAGTTACCCAAAGAAAAAGCCAAAGTGGAAAAAACAATTCCTGATCTAAACAAATGGCCAAAATTATTAAATTAATTTTTTCTTCCTTATTATTAATTTTAATTACAGTCACATCTTTTTCTTTAGAACCTCATCGAGAACCTGGCGTGATCGGTTTGATGTATCACAAGTTTGAAGAGAACCGATATCCCACAACCAACGTTAAAATCAAAGAATTTGAAAAGCAGATCCGAATGATCCGCAAGATGAATTTAGATTTTATCTCTATAGAAGAGTTTGATGACTACATGCATGGACATAGAGAACTGTACAATAAAAGAGTACTATTAACTGTGGATGATGCCTGGGCTAGTTTCTACAAAAATGCCTGGCCCATACTGAAAAAAGAAGGCATACCTTTTGTATTATTTCTAAACACTCGAGAAATTAATTCTAAGAATCGTAATTACATGACGTGGGCACAAGTGAGAGAGATACACGAATCAGGGTTAGGAGTGATAGGACATCACAGTTACTCACACGATTATCTAATGAACAAAAGCCGAGATGAGATACAGAATGATCTATGGCAGGCCAACAAAGACTTTCAAAGAGAGTTGGGATCCATACCTGAATACTTTTCATATCCATTTGGAGAGTACGGCTTGGAGTTTAAAGAGATAGTGAAAGACATGGGATTCAGATTGGCATTTGGACAGCATTCAGGAGTAGTGGACAGCCTTAAAGATAAATTTGAACTGCCTCGTTTTCCTATCAATGAGAATTGGGGCAAAGCCGAACGATTTGAAATGGTGTTGAACACAATGCCTATGCCTTATAAGGAGTTTTTACCTGCAGATAAAAAAGTGTCAGAATTTAAAAATCCTCCACAGTTGGAGATAGAGTTTGTGTCAGGATTAAAGAATCTTAAAAATATAGTGTGTACCACCAACGATGGAGACAGCTGGCCCACAGTGCCTATTAGATTCATGTCAGAAAATAGAATAGTCATAGAACCGCTAAATCCTTATAGAGTAAGAACTGCTAGAATCAATTGCAGTTTTGCTGACAGCCCAAAAAACTTCCGTTGGCTGGGCATACAATTTGTGTTGCCACATATCCCTTCCGACAAGTAAAACAATTAAATAATAGCATGAAGAAGAAACACGAGCAAGTGATAGATCCTTGCATTCAGATATGCACTATAGATTCAGACAGTGGATTGTGCATGGGGTGCTCACGAACACCAGAAGAAATTAATAATTGGTTCTTAATGACTCCAGAAGAAAAAATAAAACTTGTTAAAAAATTAAAAAGTAGATAATAAAAAATATTAAACAAATGCCACGTGAGTGATGGTGGGATATTTTTGTTTAATTTTTCTTGCTTGTTGACTCAGCTGTAATATCAGATCATTGAGACGACCTTGAGGTTTACCCATATCATACACAGTGGCTCCTGTGTCTGATTTATTCACTGTGGCAGTTTTGGCTGTGCTAGGTTTACCAATATGTTTTTGTAACCACTGAGTGGCAAGATTAATAAACACTTCTATTTTAACAGGTTCAGAATTTTCAAAATCTGGAGTCATTCCCAATGCTGTCAAAACTTCTCTAGCAGTATTATTACTCAAATAAGGACCTTTTACATCTTCGTCAGAAGCATATCCTTGAGGAAAATTCCATGCTTTCAGTTTTTCGTCTTTGAAAAATCCAGATAAACCAGCACCTTCAGATATAAATTCAGATATTTTCATTTTAAGTTAGATAGATGTTTGCTTTGTCTTCTTTGTTATTTTCACAATGTTCACAATCACATTTATCACATCTTTGACACTCAATACATTCTTGTTCACAATGGTGTTCACAAGAGCATTTAGAACAAACACATTCTATCATAAATTAATTTAATTCTGTGTGGGGGATTGACTCCAGCACAGCATTGCGTATCCATGGATACCAGTATGCAGTGACCATGTCTGTGATCTGATAGGTGTTGTTCCACACACATTCCATCCATTCTAATTCGTAGGTATATTCTTGGAAATTACCAGCGTTGGGCCCAATTTTATCGTTGTATCCGTGTGTGTACATGCAATTATTTATCGTGAATAGATCACTTAAAAAATTTATTATATTTGCATTTAATGTGTTTAAGCATCATCCTTAACATCAGGAACCACAAACAGATCCACGCCATCTTCCATCAGTTTACGTGCTTCTTCCCGACTAGGAGTTCCATAAAAACGATCATCACGTTCACCGTCTTCATATTTTTTTACTTCGTCCACAAAACGATCACCCACAAATTCATATTCACGTTTGACATGATCACGTATGGTACGCATCATTTCTTTCACTCTAGTACCCATCATCATTTCTGTAGGAGACAACACTTGATCTTTTAATATATCTAAACGTTCTTGACGTGTGGGTTTTTTGGTTTTGGTTTTTTTGTTTTTGCCCAACCTAGGCGACATGATGGCACGATCCACTTGTTTAATGCCACACATGGGGCATTGCAACTGTCCTTTTTCTTTTTGTGTATCAAATTGTGCTATGCTGGGAAACCATCCTTCAAATTGATGTTGGTTGGAACAGCATAATTGATATAAAATAGCCATCTTGTTTGTACTTATCAAATTTTAATTACTGTAAATTATAATACATAAATATTCAAAAACAAAGGATTTAATTATGCCAAAAATGAAAACATATCAATTTGATTACCTTGAACAAGGGGCTGTCAAAAAAGATTCTATAGATGCTGTTAGTTTTAAACGAGCTGTGAAACAATTTCAAGCCAAAGTTAAAGTATCTGACACACAAATTACCTATCAAACCAAAAGAGGTGAACCTATGAGTTATTGGATGAGTTTACCGATTGGACGCAAAAGAAGATTGGGTCTAGATAAAAAACCTAAGAAAAAAGGCTTGTCAGGTAGACGTTAATCCATCATGAAAACTTCTGTGTACACTGTGGGCAGTCGTCAGTCAGACCTGGCCATGGTGCAAACACAGTGGGCACTGATGGGGTTGCCTATTCCTACAACAATCAAACAAATTGTCAGCACCGGAGATCGAGTGACTGATAGACCTTTGAGTGAAGTGGGAGGCAAAGGTGCATTTTGTAGAGAGTTAGAACAAGCATTATTGGCAGGCGAAGTGGACTGTGTGATTCACAGTGCCAAAGATGTACCAACTCAAATACAACCAGGAACCATATTATTAGGTTGTGTATGGCAAAGAGGTGACAGAAGAGATTGTGTGTTGAGTGCTTATAATTCTTATACAGAAATTCCCAGTTATACTCGAGTAGGAACCAGCAGTGCCAGACGTGCTGCTCAATTTCGATTACTCAGACCAGATGTAGAAGTGGTTAGTCTACGAGGCAATATTGGTACTAGATTAAAAAAATTAATTGATGGAGAATATTCTGCCATCATTATGGCTGAATGTGCTTTGCAAAGATTAAATTTATTAGATACTCAAAATAATTGGAATCATCCCACATGGAGCGGGGCTCACGAAATATTACCAAACGAATTAATGTTGCCTGCTGCTGGTGCTGGTTGTGTGGTGGTTCAAATTAGAGAGAAAGATCAACGTTCATGGGATCTTTGGCAACCATTCTTATTGCCAGAAGAAACTATTGAATTGTGGTGTGAACGAGCAGTGTTGGCTGGTATCAATGGCGATTGTGACACAGCAGCCGGAGTAGTGGCCCAAGTAAAAAATCAAAACCTAACCATTCAAGCAGGATGGTGGGATCAAGACATTTGGTGGCAAGCACAAGCCGAATCTGATGTGAGTGAATGGCAGCAGTGTGTAAAAACGGTAGTGGACAAATTGTGGGCACACACCATTCAATACCCCTAAAAAACACCATTTAATTCCCGCATAAACGTCTTTATACGGGTCTAATTACTCAGTCACTGATATGCTTTCATACACTGTAAAAACCTGTATTAAAACACTGAAAAATAGTCACTTATAAGTATTGCTATGGCTCACATTAATTCATTATTAGGATCAAATCTTTTGGACACAGCTCAGCAAGGATTAGCAGGTCCGGGGGTGAGTTATTTTCATTTACCAGTCACTGCCACACATTCAGATCAGCAACCGTATGGAGGCAGTTTTAGTCATCTTATATTCAAACAGGACAAAGGACCAATCAGTCCATTGTTCGATATGTGTTATTATATTTTATGTTCTGCTTTGGATCAAGAGGGTGCAAAATTACGAGAACTTTACAGAATTAGATTAGGATTAATCACACGCACTCCACACCGTGTGACACATGAAGGACATGTGGATGATCACCGTCCTCACAGCACAGGATTATTTTATCCTATTGATTCAGACGGCGATACATTAATTTACAATGAAACTCAACCATCACAAACTTTTTCTATCAAAGAAAGTATTACTCCCAAAAAAAACAGTTGGCACAGTTTTAACGGAGCTCATTATCACAGCAGTCAATCTCCCATTCAACATGAAAGACGATTGGTGGTCACATTCAATTATCTATTAAGTTAATTTTAAATTTAAAAAAATCGTTGTTATTTGCATTAAATTTAATCTAAGAGCGTTTTACATTTACATTCTGATTTATAAATATCTAGTCATCATTCATAGAATGATGTCTTAACTCAATAAAGGGAGAATAGGCTATGAAGGCTATAATCAGTACAATCACGGGGGTGATTGACACAATCAAACAATTTATTTCTAGTAAAGCAATAAGTGTTAATGTGGTTGTTAAAAAAGTTGTAATCAACAAATAATATCTAAAAAATAAACAGAGCTGAATACTTCTTTCTGAAGTCAGCAATCAATATCTGCACGGAGTTGATTTCCGTGCAGGTATTATTCTTTATCTTGTCCTAAATTATTTAGAAATTGTCGCAGTTTGGTAGAATCTGCTTCCACTTTGGTTTTAGTGATATTAACTCCTTGAGTGGGATCCACTGGTATTGAATCAGTCTGAACATCATCTGATACTGTGCTGGTCTTTTTCAACGTATCAAATATTTTGGATTTTCTACTGTCAAACTCTTTGTATTCTTCATCTTCTGGCAAGTCTCTAATTCTTAAAGAATCAAGATCAAATTCCAAATCAATCTTTTGACCTACACCGCTGGATGATCTAGTTTTCATCAATTGTATTTGATATCTACCACGTTCTCTCATTGCTCTAGATGTGAAAATACCAAACACATTGTCTGCTGTTTGGATTTTAGACAATCCACCAGCTATGTGTGAATGATCAAATTCAATCTCTTCCACAGCACCTCTGTTCAATTGAGAGGCTGTTACAAATATAGTTTGTAAATCCATAGATAAATTTCTTAATTCTTCCGATACAAATTTGTCTTTAACAAACAAATCACTAGGACTAACTTTTCTACTGATCGGCATCATAAGATCCAAATAATCCACCAATATCACATCAAATTTTTTATTGTTTTTAATTTCAAATTCTTTAATATAACTTCTAATATCGTTGGTATTCTTGCCACTGGACATATATTTGATCTGGAAACTGCCAGACTTTTTACCCAATAACTTGACTTTCATCTCCACACCATCTAAATCTTTAAAAATTTCTCTAGACGGAATGTTGGTCATCATACTGTCCAATCTCATTGCTACTAATCCTTCTCCCAATTCAAAAGTTAGATACAGCACATTCAATCCAGACAATGCCCAGTTACAACCTAAGTTGGCCAAGAATAAAGATTTACCCGCTCCTGATCCTCCAGCAAATATATTCAACTCACCTCTGTTGAATCCACCAAACAATTTCTTATCCAATGTTTTCCAACCAGTACTAACTTGACCGTTGTTGTCTTTGAGTGATTTCAATCTACCTTTGGGATCTTCCCAATAATTAATTCCTAAGTCTTTGTTCAATCCTATTTGTACTGCTTTCTTAACCAAATCTTCCACAGGACCATATTCACCTTTTTCCAACATGTCTGCTGATTTTAATATGGCACGTTCTAATCCTTTGTGTCTAATAAATGTTTCAAAATCATCTAACAACCAATCAAAGTGTTGTTCATTAAGACTGCTGGGAACTTTTAATTCAGTTTTACAACTGGAATTGACTATTTCTTCTGTGGGCAACGCATTGTATTTGCTCACATAATTGTAAATGAATTCTGCTGCTGGTTGAAGTTTACGATCAAATAAAGTGTGATCAAATATGTTTTGACAACGCACAAATGTTTGTGCATCACTCAACATCATTTCTAGATATACTTTTTGTATATCATAGCCATAGTCAGTGTTTTGTTTAATATTATCGGACATGTCTAACTCTTATTATACCATAATTTTTCATTAAAGTCAATGTGTTTTTCGTATTTGGCAAGAACAGCACCCACGCATGATCCAGGATCACCTGGGTTTTTAGGGATCCAAAAATTATTCCATAAGTTTTTGACTTTATCAGAAGCAGTTTTATTCAAAGCACATCCACCAACCAAAATTAAATTTCTGCTCTTAACAAACATCCTTGCCCAACTGCAATGTTCCAAAATAACTTCTTCAAATATTTTTTGAGTGGTGGCAGCAATGTTGGCCAAATCCTTTTCAGAATTTAATTCAGGTCTCCACCAACGACAGCCTCGGTGTAAATTAATATGAGTTTCAAATGGCATTTTACCTTTGATTAGTTCTTCATTAAACACATCGTACAACACTCTCCAATCACCTTGTTTGGACAACTGTTCTAATTTGTTTTCTTCAGCATTGGCTTGGAAGCCACATCGTTGTGTCATGGCACTATAAAATAATCCCACACTGTGCGGATATGATTGAGAATATCTTTTTTGAATTTTGTTTCCCATACCAGACCAAATACTGATGGTTTCAAACTCTCCTATACTGTCCAACACAATGATCACAGCATTTTTTAATCCGCTGGTGTAATATCCATAAGCAGCGTGACTTTCATGATGTTTGATAAACTTAATAGGCACATGTAATCCGTATCTTTTTAAATAATTTTTAATATTGTTTTCACTAAACTTAAATCCTTGTCCAGCCCACAATTGTCTTAAACTTTTTAAAAAAGGCTTTTCGTAAAATATTATTTCTTTTGGAGAACCGTATTTTTCTTTTAGATGTTCAACAATTCTTCTATTAAGATCAGGATCGTTGGGCACATCGGAAAAATCTCTTGTTAAACCAGCCCAAAGCAATTTAAGTTTTTTATTGTTGGTTAATCCTGCTATTTTATATTCAAACACGGCAATACTGGCATCGTGATTGTTAGCAGTAATTCCCCAAATTATCATTTTATCTATAGATGAAAGGATCTCTTTTTTGTAATTCTTTCACTTTCTTTTTGTATTGTCTGTATTGGTAATATTTGATCACAGGAGCAAATATAAATCGTAATACTGTTTTTATGACAGCCATTTTTTCATCCTCAGTTTTATTTTTAGTTGTTGATTTTCAGCATGCTTCACTATTGAATACAAAGTGTGCAGTCTACCATATTTAATAACAGCATCGTTGATATCCTTCACATCTTGATCCCATTCAGGCATGCTCACACTCCAACCAAATTCCATAGCGTCGTGTATTAATTTTTCGCCTGCTGAATCTCTGTCTGGAACCACAATAATTTTTTTGTTTAAACTTTTGATCAACATGCTCTGTTGTTGTTTAACTTCACTGCCTAAAAAAGCCACGCCATCTAATAGTATTGCATCAATAGGACCTTCCACTGCTATCACAAATAATCTATCATCGTCTTGAGCATCTAAATTAAACACATATCCTGGTTGTTGTTCAGATAGATATTTTACTTTGTCATCCACAATTTTTCTAGCGGTCCAACCCACAATTTTATCTTGATAGTAAAATGGAATGATCATGCGATCTCTATACCCCATTTCAGGAGTCCAATAGAAATCATAATCATTAATGTTTAAATTTCTGCCATTGATATATTCTAAAACTTTAATATAGTTTGTGTCTGGTTCTGTATTTTGTTTAACAAACTCTTTGTGCCATTCATAGATTGTTTTGGAACGTTTGGGCAATTCCACAGTTTTAAATTTAGGAAATTGTGAAAGATTTTTATGAATACTTTTTTCATCTGTCTGTTGTAGAACATTTAATGCCAATTTTGTAATCACATCGTCAGGAATACTCAACCACTGCATGAGACGTTTTAATTTGAAAGTTAAATTTCTTCCCGACACCCAACTGGCTTTGTAGCCGCAATTAAAACAATGATAGCTCAATCCCTGATCAGCATTTTGAATCAATCCTGCTCTGCTTCTTGTGTCAGCAGTGGTACCATTATGCTGGCAACAAGGCGCATTGAAAGACAACCACCCACTGGGAGTTTGTTTTCTTTTGGCTGGAAGATATTGAACAACTGTATCAAACACAATACTCATTGTGCTATTATAACTTATGGTTTGGTAAAAGTCAATTAGTTACGCACTAATACTTTGTTTAAAGAACCAGAATTGGTGGGTTGGTATTTGAATCTGATATGGTTGAATACTCCATTGAAATTGGCATACTTGATGGAATCAGAATTGGTAATGTTTATGGTGGTTATGTCTGCCCAATCAGTAGAACCAGTCACCTGATTATCCAGAGTGCCTTGAATGGTCACTGTGGCGTTAGCATCTGTGTTGTAAATGGCTGCTGTGTGCAGTGCAGAGTTGCCATTAATGGATGGTTGACCACTGATGGTTTCTGAAATAAAAATATCGGTATTCAAACCAGTTTCAGCAAATGTGGTCACTGAATAAGAATTCAGTGGTCCAGGAAATGCTGTATGATCCAAAAAGATAACACCTTTGTTGTCAAAATGAGTATTGGCATAAGTTAATGATCTTGAGTTATCCACATCGTTGGTCATCCATACTGTATAACTTAGATATTGAGATTTTAAATCGATTAGATCATTTTCTGTTAGAGTTACTGTGAATTGACCTTTGTTGGTATAAACAGAACTGTCAGCGGTTTCAATGATAACTCCCTGTTTGGTCACTACTAAAGCATTGTTTTCGTCATACATGTAAAATGTAGGGGTATAAATGCCATCAATAGCAATGGGTTTCTGATCAGCATTGTTGATCTGAAAAGTGATTAAGTTGTCTATTCCTCTGTAAATTTTAATGTTTCTTTGATACACTGATTTATACTCCGTTATTTCTCCTGCCAGATCCGCTGTCAGAAGCACTTTGTTATTTACTAAATATCGGTAAATTAGTTGCATAGTTGTATACTTTAAATTTATAATGTATTTATAGGAAAATGTTGCGTAAAGATATAGAAGAAAACTTCCCTTTTATCAGCGTCGTTAACTATGGCGAAAAAGAATATGTGGGTGTAATCAACAATCAAGACCACAATATTACCAGCATGTATGTTTATACTCAGATTCACACCGAAGAACAAAAGAAAGAATTCATTGGTTTGTGCGAATCTTGGTGGTGGGAAAGCAACAGAATGATTCCTATAGGAATATTTTTACGTAGAGAAATTGCCTATTTTAAAAATATTCTTATGATAATGAACACCAAAGATGTTAGAATAGTGATTGGTCCCACAGTAAATCTTTATAATCTAGCAGTGAAAAGAACCAAACGCAAATCAGTTCAGTTGGTAAGAAGACCCAAAAATTAAAGTTTCAATAGTTTATCCACAGCATCCAAAATTTCTTGAACATTAACTGCTGTGGCAGCAGGGGTTGGATTTAATTTTTTAAATTCATTTATGAAAGAATTTTCTACTTTAGACCAATGCTCGCCAGATCTATTAATGCTGGTACCTTGATAGGTTTCGTTGGTTTCCAAATCCAACAACAAATATTTGCTGGGGCATTTGGTTTTAATTTCTAAAACTATTGATTGTTCTAATTCAACTGCTTCGGTTCCATCTACTAGTTTACGCATTTTGATTTAATTCCTCACAAATCAAATTCATATGAACCACCACAGCCACAGCATATGACGTGGCATGAGATTTTTTAAAATAGTAAGAATCATCAGTGGGTCTAACCCACACTTGTTCCATGATTTCTTTCCAACTGTTATTTAATAAATGTCTTTTGGCTGGTCTTATGATGGCCAACACTGCTGCCAGTTGTTCTATATTTTTAGGTTTTAATTTTTGTAAAATTTCCACATGTCCATTCACATGAAACAATTGATCCACAAAATCCTTTTCTTGTAATAATTCCCACATGGGTTCTTTGGTCATCAAATTTTTTAAATGCTGTTCGCTTTTTATATTTTTGTAAATGCTTACATTTAAAAAATCTATCTTAAAATATCCTCTGTTTTCAGCTTCATCATAGTTTAATGTGGCTAGATTGTCCACAGGATTATAAGGTATCTCCGTGAAATAAATTCCAGTGTTGTGTTTCTTACCAGTTTCCAATTTAGCAACTCTGTGTTTGAATTTCTCCAACACTACAGTTCTATCAGCAAAATCTATATCAATATCGGGCATAATTTATTATAACTTCGTAGGTTCTAATTTGTCAAGAGAAGTAGGATAACAAATGGTACATTGCCAAGGAATACTTGGTTTATTTCCGTAGTAGGTAATGGCACAACTGGCATCTTTTCCATGCGGAGTGATTTTTTTACACGTGTAACAAAATCTTTTTGATTTATAATCAACTTTTTTTGATTTCATTTAAAGTTTGGCTTCCTTGATTATTTCTTTGATCATTTCCACATCTGCTGGATGTCTTTTGAATTTAAGTGACCAATGCTCAGGATTTATCACATGATACAACATGGTTAATTGTTCGTTACTAAATTTGCTCATCATTTCTTTGCCTGAGTTACTGTTTAATATCAACCAAGGAGAAATTTTACCATCCTTGATGTCATACACTGCTCTGGGCAAACTCACATATCTAAAATAATCCTTCCAATCAGCACTGTGATTGTCAGCCCAATCCATCATATTTTTTATGGATCTTTCCACAGCAGGTTCCATAGATTCTTTCAATATTAATTCCAACACATATTTTTCATACAGTTCTTCTCTGCACCAATGATCCAATTTGACTCCACTCTTGATCACGTAATCAATATAATTTTCTGGATACAACGGTTTTACGTTGGACACAAATGATCCAAACTTAACAAATGCGTTGTAGTAAGGAGATTTACAAAATTCTTCATATGTTTTTGTGCCATCCAATTTTTGGGATATTTGATAGAATCTCACAAATGTCATGTAACCCAATTGAACTCTGCGTTCATCTTTTTGCAAATGTCTTCTTTTCTGTTCACACAGATGCACTGCCAATGTTTTTTCTTTGGTATAACTGGTATCACAGTATTGACATGTATAAGGTCGTTCAATCATAGTGTTTTTTTAATTTCTGCTTTGTCCATGCCATATGATTCAGCCAATTCTTTCAGTTCTTCTTTGCTGTTAATTTTGGCAAGTAATTCTATTTCGTCTTCCTTCATGTTGGGATATAATTCTTTTAAAAACTTTATTGCTTTGTTTTGAGCACCTGCATCTTTGAGCTTGTATCCTATCCATTCGTGATATCTGATCTCTTTCTTTTCATTGGCAGTCATGCAAAGTAAAAACCATAATAACTTTTTGTGTTTTTGTATTGTGAAAAAGTTTTTATTGTAATACTCGTTGGTTTTGAATATAGCCAATTCTTTTTGAGTGTTGTTGCCTTTCACTGCACTGGCATATCTGTTCAATAAAAAGAAACTCACTTGTTTTTGTTCATCGTCAGACAGTTCATCCCAGACATTTTTAGCATTCATGTCTATGGCTGCCAGTATATCTTTTAATGGTAGTTTGTTAGTCATCGAATCCGGATAATTTTAATAATACTATATACTTTTCCCATGCTTTTTGCAATCCTTTATTTTGATTACACAGTCTAATTGCTTCGGGTGTGACATATTGACTTCTGATTTGACTTTCTTCTTCAATCAAAGACTCCTCATCTCTATAAACCAATTCTCTTTTTTTATTTTTGGTTCCTATTTCCCTAGCATACACTGTATGACCTCCATCGGGAGATTCGTGCGAATAAGCTATTCCTGGTTTGTATCTAAATCTCTTTTCCATCGTTATCTTCTATCATCCATGATAGATCTTCTTCGTCTTCTTCCGAATCCAAAGACAAATCTATTACATCTTCTTTTTTTATTTCTTTTGTTTTTTTCTTTTTAATTTTAGCCATTAATATAATAAAGTATGTTCAATAGTTTCACATTGTCTTGAAACATCTTTTATAAAAAATGCACACTTGGGTTTGAATCCATCAGTCAACGGAGTTGTGATCAATTGATTGTTTTTAACTTTGGGAAAGTACCATTTAACGTCATTGTAAAAATTAATCACTTTGATAGGAGCAAAGTCTCCTTTGAATCCTTCTAAAGGATTGAACACAAATGCTTCAAATCCTCTATCACTCAAACTAGTTAATGATATAATTTCTAAATTGCTGCCACTTTCTTGATCGCCCACAGCCATGCTCCAATCCAAAGGCATACTAATTTCCTGACCTCCAATCTCTAACACTATTGCTGGGCTTGAAAAACTTTCAATAAAGATCAAAGGCATAAAAAAGAAATCAGGTTCTTTAGGATTGCTGTTATCCAGCACACTGAAACTGATATCTTCAGTGATCTGCTCAGGCATTTTGGATAATAAAAAAGTATTATTTTCCACAGTTAATATTCTCATAATTTTAATTCCACTCCATTTTTTCCATTGTGAAAGGATAGTTTGCTTCTTTGTAAAACTTTTTCCTTTGGGTTAAGTGCCTTTTGGCAAATTTACAGCTGGACGTTATGTCCCAAATCTGTACAAAGTCTTTGTCTTGTGCCTTTCTTATGCCTCTACCAATGCTCTGTATCACTCTCACAAAGCTCTTGCCAGGTTCAATTAAAACTAGATTAAAAATTCTGGGGATATTAATACCCACAGAAGCCACACCATAAGTGGCAATTAAAACTTTATTGGTTGAATTAGATATTTGATCATATTCTTCTTTGCGTTCAGACAATTTCATTTCTCCTTGAATAAACACGGAATCTGGTATTAATTTTTGCAACATTTCTCCTGCTGCTAATCTATCCACTAATATTAATGTGTTGCCTGAATCTTTGATTCTCATCAGCATTTTGGATAAAAATTTCATGCGTGGTTCATGAGTCATTAGATATTTTAATTCTTCTTGATAGTTTCTATGCACCACTGTGTCCACCAGTTGTACCACATTCACATGACACTGTGATAGTACCCCTTTGTCCTGCAGTTCTTTGGCAGATATCTGGTGGATCACAGGACCAATGCTGGCCAGTATGGCTTGAAATTCAAATTGTTCTTTGGGAATGGTGCCTGTAAGACCCCAACGTATGGCAGCATTTCTTAAATTATGCGTGAGTAATTTTTTTAATACTTCTGCTTTGGCTTGATGCACTTCATCTATGATAATGGTGTTTACTCCTTCTAAAAATTCAGCCAATGTTAACACAGCATCACCATCTTTGGTCTTTTTGTCCAGCACGTTCAATGACTGCCAGGTGCAGATGGTATGAGTGTGATTTAATTCTTTCCTGTCTCCAAAATACACTCCCACATCCAATCCACAATTGATGTAATCCTCTTCAGTCTGCGTGACCAAACTCTTGTTGGGCACCACCACAATGGTTCTACCAAACGGTTCACACAACTTGCTGAGACATGCAGTGATAATTGTTTTACCTGCTCCAGTGGCCACCTCTTGTAGGCTCTGAGGATTTTCTAAAAAATTATTCACCACCTCCACTTGATAATCTCTCAACTCTATTGGGTGTCCTTCCATAATGTGTCCTTTGGGCCACGTCTTATCAGCAAAAAAGTTTTTGTCTATTTTGTTAAATTTAAGATCCACCTTGTGACGATTGTCAACAATCTCTGTGATCTCTATGCCATAGTCATTCAACAGTTGAATGATGATGTCCAAATGATTCACATAACCATTACCACCCAATCCAAAGAATCCCACTTTGCCATCCCATCTGCCCAGTTTATATTGTGGAAGATATCTGGCATATGGCACAGCCCACTTTAATTTATTGGCTATCTTTCTTCTAATTTCCACATCCAGTCCATCAATCTTTACATTGACTTCATCCTGAATAATAATTTTACAAGCGCTCATGTTATATGATCTCCACTTCGTGATGCCATATGTTCCAAGGACTTTCTTCATGGTCATACTGTATGATCAAATCATACTGTTGCAAAAAGTTTTGTACTTGGTTGTGCTCCTTTTCACTTCTTAAACTGATAGCAGCCTGTGCTTGCCATTTGGATTTGATCAAAGGTTTAGGCACACGTTTATGACTAATATAAACTATTTTTGTGTTTTCATCAACGGAATTATTTGTGCGATCTTCTGACACACGCAGGTTGAATTCTATGTTGTTGGCTTCTTCATTTGGCAGCCTAAACAGCACTGATTGTGCGGAAGATGGAAACAGCAACTTCAGTCTGCTGTATATCTGATGATAATCATCCAATGCCTGTTTTTCATTCAACACCACCAACAAAGGAAACCTCAACAGTTGATTCAAAGATCCAATCACTTGATCCAGAGTCCATTTGTGTTTGTTTATGTTCACAATGAAAGTTTTTCTCAGTGCAATTTTTTGACTTAAAATATCTATTTTGCCCAATGAATCCTGCACAGCAGCACTCTCCATAAACTCCAAAGCCAGTGCTTGACGACGATCTTGATAAAGATATAAATTTTCTTTGCTGGGAATGCCTATGTTGTTGTGTAAATGATTTATATATTCACGAGGTACATTGCGTATTTGATAATCATAAATGCCTGGTATATACTGATCGGGGTGTGCATTTATGTCACATAATTTTTGATAAACTTCTAATAACTCAGGATCAATGTCTTTGATTTTGTTTTTGAATTTATCAATCAAATGATAAACGTATTTTTCATCATAAGGAAAAAAATAATGATTGTTATGATTGAAATATCTATCATCGTATTTAAATTTTTTCTTCACATCATTGAGCAAACGAGCATAGGACATGTTGAAAGGAAAACGCACATCTATCAGTTGGATTTCAGTGCCAAAGTTGCCTTGATTATACACGTCTTTGAGTTCGGGAATGTCTTGGACTTTTCTAAGTCTGATGTATGTGGAACGATCCAATTCACGCAGTGGACCTCGCAGAGTTTCTAAGGACTTGATTAAATCAATATCTCTGTCAGAAAATTGTTGAATATAATTAGTTAAAAGTATTTTTTTAATCACAGCCAATTGCTTGTCAGTTAATCCTACACCTTTAAACGTTTTAGAAGCAATGCTTTGTAAGATTTTTTTATCACGTTCCAACAGTTCGAAAGGAGGAGAAACCAAAATATCACTGAAGCCCATCATAATTTCCAGACAGTCTTCCACTGTGTATATCATGGGTGTTTGATTAGAAATTAGCATACGCTAATTATAAGCGGTAGATATTAGAAAGTCAAGCGTTTAAAAGGAATTCCGGTTCTGATTTCATCCACGGTCCACTCAGTGTGAGCGTAATTCACCAACCAATTTTCACGATGGGGCATGTGTGGTGTTTCAATGTTTGCCAAATCTGTATTGGCCACATCATGTGCCAAACTGTCAGGACCCACAAACACAGGCACGCCTGCAATCACTGCTTGTGGTCCGGGATTGCTGCTCCAACTCACCACTGCCCAACAGTTGCGAAAATCCAAATTAAAATCATCATAAGTTCCATCTATTTGCACAGGATTTTGAACAGTGACATTGCCAAACATTTTAAATGTATCTTTGATAGGACAACGTGGGTGTGGTCTGATCACAATAGGTCTTTGGGAATGTTCTCTAATTTTGAGCACAGTGTTGTGAACCCATCTGTCCAGAGTGGGCATGTCTCGCCACTGCTCGCTCTTGTCGTGTTGAGCACAAATTAAAATGTGTTCACCATCAGTGCGCCAAGGTTTTAATTTTAATTTTAATCTATGGGGTCTGTCAGAATCCATGTCACCCATGCCAAAATCAGCAGAACGATTGATGCCATTCAACGCCACTTTCCAAGTGACATTTCTCTGTATGCCACCCACTTCCAAAACCAACACATTCTTACCACGACTTCTGTATGATTGATAGATGGCGTGATTGCCTTGCATTCTACCATGCCACAACATGGACCATATCACAGGCACATCTATGTCTTCCACAGTGTTATATGTTACAGTGTGGCCCAACTGCTGCAAGCCGTCCGCCACATAGTAGAAGATGTCTGCACTGTTGAGTGCTCCGTTGTTTTTGAATAGACCAAATTTCATAGGGATAAATATGTGAGTATTTAATACCAATCTACAGTATCAAGCCACAATATGAAAAGATCTGACAGATTAAACATTCCAATGACCATTCAATGGGAAGGCAAGACCAATAGAAAGCATTTCCTAAGACATTTGATCGAAAAAAATAATTTTAAAACAATGGCTGAAGTGGGAGTTAGAGATGGCAGAACCACTTTTCATTTATTGGAGCATTGTCCTGAGCTGACCATATATGCCATAGATATGAGTATTAAAGAATTTTACAACAAAGAAGTAGCCAACAGATACAAAAATAGATTAATACCGATAGAAGCTACAAGTGAACTGGCAGCTGATCAGATAGCTGACAATAGTTTGGATTTAGTTTTTATAGATGCCAATCACAGTTATGATTATGTTAAAAAAGACATAATCAAATACACACCCAAACTCAAAGAGAATGGATTGTTAACAGGTCACGATATTGATTACCCAGGAGTGAATCAAGCAGTGAATGAAATGATCAAACAATATGATGTGGGCCCTAACTACGTGTGGATTAAAAAATAATTTATAAAAAGTTTTTCTTAATCACATCAAGTCATTAATGACGCTTTTAAAAAAGTTTCATGTTATGGATTTTATGGATAAATATGTGAGCATTTAATACCAAATCAACAGGAGTGAATACATCATGATAGCAGGAAAAGTATGGGGCAAAACAGAATTGCTGGAGGCCAATGGAGTACTGGAATTTCATCGCATTGAGGCAAAAGCCGGAGGCACGTGTTCCAAACACACTCACAAATACAAGTGGAACGGATTCTTTGTGGAGTCCGGCAAGATGATTATCCGAGTGTGGAAGAACAATTATGATCTCATAGACGAAACGGTATTGACAGCGGGTCAGTATACCAAAGTAGCTCCCGGTGAATATCATCAGTTCGAGGCAGTGGAAGACACAGTGGCCTTTGAATTGTATTGGGCAGAATTTGACCATGACGACATTAAAAGAGAAACTGTTGGATATTCAAAGTGAAAGAAATTAAAGGCTGGGCCATGCCAGATAATGACATGCATTTTGAAATACATCTGTTGCAATATCCGGGTACAACATATCAGCAAAATACAATCGATGCATCATATAATTTTGTAAAAAAATTTAATACTGTAATCGACGTTGGAGGAAATGTAGGGTTACACACTGTTAGATTCGCACAAAAATTTAAACATGTTTATTCTTTTGAACCAGTAACATCTAACTTCAAATGTCTTGAAGAAAATTGTAAAAGTTTTACAAACATAGTGTTACATAACTACGGGCTAGGTAGTTGCAATGAGAAAAATGTTATTTCTTTGCCAGCATCTTCAGACAATTGCGGAAACTACTCAATAGTTGATTTTCGGTCTAACAGTGACGAATTAATAAAAGAAGAAATTCAAATTAAAAAATTAGATGATCTTCAGCTTGAGGCAGATTTAATAAAAATTGACACTCAGGGGTTTGAATTTCCTGTGCTGCAAGGAGCAATTAAGACAATTGAGCGATGCAAGCCTGTTATTATTTTAGAAGCAGATTTTAAAATAAAATTTGATATCTTGTCATCTTTCCTAACTGATTTAGGATATATTCCTGCAACAAAAATTAAACGTGATTACATTTGGGTACATGAGGAAAATAAATGAGCGATCCAATAGCACACAAACTTAAGACAGCATTTTCTTCTTTCGTGCCCACTACTTGTCTTGACGTTGGGGCAAACACCGGACAGTTTGTTACAGAATGGCGGAAAATATTTCCTAACTGTGAAGTAACATCAATTGAACCAAATCCTCATTGTGAAAAAGGTCTTAGAAAATTAGGAGTGAAGTATTTGCAATGTGCTGTATCAGATAAAATTGGAAAATTAGAACTGATTGTTCCTAAATTTAAACCCAATTCTAAAGGTGGATCATTCTATAAAGAAATTAATTTTAATAGTGTACCTGATGATCAAATACTTAAAATTACCGTTCCGGTTACTACTCTAGATACGTTATTTCCCACTAAGAAATTTGATGTAATTAAAATTGATGTGCAAGGTGCTGAACTAGATGTTATAAATGGCGGAGTTACTACCTTGACCAATTCTTCATATATTATTATTGAAGTTTCTTTGACTCCATATAATCAAGGAACTCCTTTAGCAGATATAATTGTTGCACGGATGAAACAATTAAATTTCTTTGTGCAAAATATCACTAATCAGCATATCGACAGCAAGGGTAATACCATACAATTAGACTTATTGTTTTCAAAGACCGGTGAACATAATTTTTCCGCCATTGGTATGTTTAAAGAGGCATTGAAATTGTAATATGAAAATAGGAATAGTATCAACATTCAGCGATAGCGGTTACGAAGAATATGCAAAAACATTCGTAAACAGTTTAAAAAAGTTTTTAGATCCAAACATTAGTGTTTATCTTTATGTGGATAATAAAAAATTATTTAAATGCAATGAAAATATCCATCGTTTGCTTTTAGAAAAAACAGTGCCGGATCTTACTGCATTCAAACTACGTAACAAAGATAAAAAACCAAACAGTTATATGGAAGACGGCGTAAGATTTAGTCATAAAAGTTACGCTATTTGGCATGCAGCCAAAAATAGTAATGTAGATAAATTATTTTGGTTAGATGCCGATACTGTATTAAAGAATAATATAACTGAACAATATTTAGATAATTTGTTACCAGATAGGTATTTTACATCATATTTAGGAAGAGTTGGAAGATATACTGAAACAGGATTTATTGGATTTAATCTTAAACATGCCTATGCTGATGAGTTTTTTGATGAATTCATTGATTACTATAACAGCGATAGAATTTATTACGAATTACCAGCATATACTGATTGTCATGTTTACGATGCCACTCGAAATAAACTTGTAAACGAGAAAAAAATAACTGCTTTGGATCTCACACCTGGCCTAGGAAAAGGTAATTTTAATCACGCACACAAAGGGTATATGATTCATAATAAAGGCGAAAATAAAACAAGCAGTTCAAAGAAAAAAACAAATATAACATTATTCAAAAAAAATAGACTACAAAGGCAACAGTAGAAAGCAATGTTTTACTGCTATTGCTTAAGAAATATTAAAAGGTTAGTATGAATATAGAAGATTGGAATATTGTCCCGGGAGATCGTGCATTACACTCTGCACTTGCAAAAGCCGACAGTATTAACAATCAACCACTAACTGTTACTGATTATCAAAAAGGTAAACTCGATATTGCTCTAGGATTTGTTAAAAACTTTAATGGTGCAATCGATGCTGGTGCAAATTACGGTCTGATGAGTTATAACTTAAATGGCAAATTTTCTAAGATTCATGCATTTGAAGTAGATATCTCGGTTCGAGAATGTCTTAGAAAAAATGTAGAAAAATTTCAACTGAATAATGTAGTAGTATACGATTACGGTCTAAGTGACAAGGAAGAAACAGTGTCATTGATTTACAATAAACATTCATTCGGTACATCAATTAATAAAAATCAAAGTGGAGAATGTCCGTGTAATACTATAGATTCGTTTGATTTACAAGATATTGATTTTATAAAAATGGATTGTGAAGGGTATGAACCTTACATACTTCGAGGCGCTGAAAATACCATTAAAAAATTCAAACCTGTTATTTTAATGGAAGATAAAAATTTATCAAAACGATATTACGGTGAAGAAGGAAATTTAGCAGTTGAAATTTTGTTAGCTTGGGGTTATACAATGGCAGTAAGTTGGCCAAAAGACTGCGTTATGATTTATAAAGGGTAACATATGAGCGAAAGAAAAATAAAAGAATTTGCCTGGCCACACATAAAACATTTTAGAACATACATAGATGTGGGAGCATGTCAAGGCGATACAACAAATTCATTTATTCAACATTTTAAAACTGTTATATCTTTCGAACCCAACCCTGAAGTATTTAAAAAAATATCAAATGATGCAATAAAATACAATATTGCTCTTGGTGATAAGGAAGAAACTTTAACAATTGTTCTTCCAAACGGAATAGATAAACCAGAACACGGTAGTATTGTTAGATATAACACAGAAGAATTTTCCAATTGTCCACGGTTTTCCACTATAGTAAAAACTATAGATTCTTTTAATTTTGTAGATGTAGATTTTATTAAGATAGATGTTGAACATTTTGAAATGAATGTTTGTCTCGGTGCTGTAAACACTATTAAAAAATATATGCCTGTTATATTATTTGAAAACAAAAGAAATGAAGCAGACCACGTGCAAGATTGGTTAAAAAATCTAGGATATACAACAATAAAATATAAAAGCGACACTGTTGCTTATAAGGAATAACAACTTACTCGTCATAATATCAATGTCTTAAAAGATATTGCAATAAGTACACATATGAAGATATTTGTGGGTTATGATACCAGAGAAGACATCACATATCAAGTGTGTGAGCATTCAATCAAACAGCACCAACCCAACGCTGAAATTCTACCACTCAAAATGAAAGAATTGCGTGAGGCAGGACTGTACACACGCCCTATCGATCCACTTAGCACTACCGAATTTACTTTTAGTAGATTTCTTATTCCCTACATGACCAACTACAAAGGGTGGGCAGTGTTCTGTGACTGTGACTTTGTGTGGACTGCGGATGTGGCTGAATTATTTGCCCAAGCAGATGAACGTTATGCAGTGATGGTGGTCAAACATGATTATACACCCCCACCAGGAGTCAAGATGGACAATCAAAAACAGATGCCCTATCCTAGAAAGAATTGGAGCTCCATGATACTGTGGAATTGTGCTCATCCTGCCAACAGAGTAGTCACTCCTGAGATGGTCAACAAAGAATCAGGACAATATCTACACAGATTCAGTTGGTTAAAAGATGAGGAGATTGGCAGTGTGGATCACAGTTGGAATTGGTTAGTGGGTTGGTACAAAGAACACAAAGACGGGGAGCCCAAAGTGCTGCATTACACAGAAGGTGGACCTTGGTTCAAAGAATACAGAGATTGTGAATATAGTAATGTTTGGAAAAAATATCTAGCCAACATGCTTAAAATAAATTAGGAGTTATTATGAAAAAAATTGCTTTTGTAACGGGAATGACTGGACAGGACGGTCCTTATCTAGCAAAACTATTATTGGAAAAAGGATATCACGTGATTGGGTTGGTCAAAAGATATTCCAGTCCCAATTTAGAAAATATTAAATTCTTAGGCATTGAAAACGACATTGAATTGATCACAGGTGATATCACTGACGATAACAGCATGACCCATTTGATAAAAACTTTACGACCAAATGAGTTTTACAATCTTGCTGCTCAAAGTTTTGTGGGAGCCAGTTGGGATCTTAACAAAGTTACCACAGAAGTTAATGCTGTGGGACCTTTAAACATATTAAATGCTATTAAACAGCACAGTCCAGACACTAAATTTTATCAAGCCAGCACCAGTGAAATGTACGGCAATGGCATAGGAACCAACAAGCAGGATGAGCATACTCCATTCCATCCTAGATCACCTTATGGTGTGGCCAAACTCTATGCACATTGGATCACCATAAATTTCCGTGAAAGTTACAGTTTACATGCTTCCACAGGCATATTATTCAATCACGAATCGCCCATCAGAGGAATAGAATTTGTCACAAGAAAAATCACAGACGGTGTTGCTAGAATCAAATTGGGTTTAAAAAATAAAATAGTTTTGGGTAATTTAGAAGCTAAAAGAGATTGGGGGTTTGCTGGAGACTATGTAGAAGCCATGTGGTTAATGCTGCAACAATCAGAGCCAGGAGATTATGTGATTGCCACAGGAGAGCAACACAGCATCAAAGAATTCCTACAATTAGCATTTGACAGCGTGGGCATCACCAATTGGCAACAACATGTTGAAAGTGATCCCAAATTCAAAAGACCTGCAGAACTACATAGTTTGTGTGGAGACTCATCCAAAGCTGAAAAAATGTTAGGTTGGCAACGCAAGACAGATTTTAAAACCTTGGTTGGCATGATGGTGGAAGCTGATATCAAACGATTAAAAAAATAATGCAAAAATATTCTGCAGTGACCACATTCAATCAATCAGGGTATGACACATACGGTCACAAAATGATTCAATCATTCATTAAGAATTGGCCCGTGGAAGTACAACTGCACGTGTACACAGAAGATTGTGTGGTGAAAGAATCAGCACCAAACATAATTGTGAAGGATCTGCATCAAAGTTCTCCAGCTTTGGTAAAATTTAAACACACATGGAAAGATGTGCCCAAAGCCAACGGCGATGTGAGCAAGGATCCTGTGCGCAGCAAGAGACGAGATGCTGGTAAAGGATTCAAATGGCATGCTGTGAGGTTTGCTCACAAAGTCTATGCAATATTTGACTGTGCTAGAGAAGCCGATGCAGATTTTTTAATATGGATGGATGCTGATATGTATTGTCACAGCGCCATCTCCATGCAAAATATTGCCACCATGATCACACCCAACATGGATCTTGGCTATCTAGGAAGAAAAGGCAAGTATCCAGAATGTGGGCTGTATGCTATGAATTTAAAGTCTGATATAATCAAAAACTTTTTGAAAGAATTCCAACGTGTGTATGATGAGGCCGAAAATGGAATATTCCTCATGGAAGAATGGCATGACAGCTATGTGTTTGAGCAGATCAAAAATAAATTTCCACAGATGAGACAGCTGGATTGGTCAGCACATCTGTATGATTTGAGACCGCGTGCTGGCGCAACCTTAGGCGAAGGACATCCTCTGATCAATAGTGCTTGGGGAGCCTATCTTGATCATCTCAAAGGCAGTAGAAAGAAACTAGGTCGCAGCAAGCCTGAAGATCTCAAAGTTCAAAGAACAGAATCTTATTGGAAATGATCAATTTTATATCTGTAGAAGGCACAGATTACGGTGTCAGTGAATTTACTCAAGGCAGTGGTGGAAAATTTGTCACTCCAGAAGAAATGTATGCAAATACCACATTACCGATGTGTTGGGCAGGATTTTTTAAACCTCAATGGTTAGAAATTTGCAAAAAGCACAGTTTAAAATTTTACAATCTAGATAGTGGTTATTTTGGCAACAAGAAAAAGAAAACAATTTTTAGGTTAAGCGTTAATAATTTTCAAAATATCGATCCTATCATAGACAGACCAGCAGATAGATGGAAACAACTGGGTCTTGATCAGTATTCTTTTGAGCAAGGATCTTCAATTGTCGTTGTGCCTCCTGACAGAAAAATAGTTCATACACTTAGTTTGGTGTCAGAAGATCAATGGATCAACAACACAGTTCTTAAAATAAAAAGTTTTACAGATCGTCCTATCAAAGTAAGAAAACGTCCAGAACCTCGAACTGATAGAATAGTTTCAAACAATTTTAAAAATTTTATCAAAGACGATACTTTTTGTGTGGTAGGATATTCGTCCAATGCATTAGTTGAAGCAGCCATGCATGACATACCAGTAATATCTCTAGGACATTCTGCTACAAAAAGTCTATACAAGTATCAATTAGAAGACATAGAAAATATTAAACCTGCAGATAAAAAATTAAAACAGGCTTGGCTAAATCATTTGGCTTATTCTCAATTTACTAGAGACGAGTTGTTGTCTGGAAAGGCTTGGAAATTACTTACCTCCGAACCTAGCAGCATACGGTCCGGGGCCTAAGTGTCTTCCAAACTGGGTGCGATCATGTGGAGAGTTATGACCAGATATAGGTGCCCAGCAAAATAACCTTTTACTTTTTAATCTTATGGTTTCATATCCTACCTGTTCCATCAGCGTGCAACACACATCAATGTCTTGATTGACCTCAAAAACCACCCAAGGTTTCTGCTGTTTAATTAAATCCATTGCTCCTTGCAGTACTTCCAATTCCCAACCCTGCACATCTATCTTAATTAGATCCACATCCATAAGATTCTCGTGATCCAATTTAACCACAGGCACAGTGTAGTCAACTCGTGCTCCTGGTCTGGTTAATTTGCCATCTCCGCAATTTTTTCCTCCTTGACGGAAATCAGCTGTGCCTTCAAAATTAGCCACTGCCTTGGTTCTAATCTCCATGAGATCGCCCACATTGTGTCTAAGACATTCTATGTTTTGTCTGGAAGGTTCATAGCCTACAACTTTTTTAAATTGTTTAACAAAGGGCAAACTCCATACTCCCACATTAGCACCCACATCCACGAATGTTCTACGATTGGGTAGATGTTCTAGAATGTGTGTGCGATACTTGCCTTCATAACTGGGTTCCAGCATGTTAGTGTCAGATTCCAAATGCCTAGACATTTTTTGATCGTCTTCTGGTACCATCCACTTGTTTTTTAATTGTCTCATTTATTTTCCTGTTTGTTAATAATTATTGCACATTGCATAATAACCTTTCCGTCATTATTTTTTTCAATCAATTCTGTTATTGGCATTCCTGAAGTTCTTAATTCTTCTATAAATTTAGCTACTCCTGGAAACTTTGCCGGATAGGTGTCATCAAATATTATAACTTTGCTGTCTTTGACTTGTTCATAATCCCATTTCACTGTGGAATATGAGTGGCCACCATCAATAAAAACCATATCAAATATCAGCGGTCCAAGTAATGTATTGTGCGTCCACCCCTTGATTAATTTGTAAGATTCTAATAATTCATTCTTAACATACTTATCGCATCGTTCTTTGATAGTGTCGTACGATGCAGATTCTTTTCCATTGTGTTCCATCTCCCCTGTAATAGGATTTTTTGGATATTCAAATGTGGGTCTTTCGGCCATCTCGAATGCATCATAACCAAAGTAATCAATTTTATATCCAAGTTCTTTTGTAAGTGGCGTTAGAGACTTTAATGTTAATCCCTCATGACACCCAATTTCACAGAATGTTTTTGGTTTATATTTTTCTATCAACGGTTTAAAAACCGCATTCCATTTGTAATCTTTCATATATACTTCCTTAAAAAATTCCAAGCCTCTCCAGATTTTAATTCTGCAAAATTCCAATGACACATGGCCAAGCGTTCAATCCAATGTTGCCTATCGGGCAATATAGGATTTTCTATGTGATTCAGATCAGTGTGAGCCATTGTATAACTTTGACTGTGTGCAGGTTCAGGATCTGTTAAGAATGCAGGAACTCCTTCTATAATACTGGCCACGCTGGGAGAACTGTTGTATACCACTGTGGCCCAGGCGTTGCGAAGATCTTCAATCAGATCGGCCTTGTTGCTTAATGAAACATTCTTGTATTTTAATTTTAAAGTATGCATGATTTTTTTATCACCTGGATGTGGTCTTACAATTATGGGTCTATTAGAAACCTGTTGAATTTTTTTTATTGTGGCATCCAGCCAATCTATCACATTCAATCCAGTCATGCTCCATCCACCATTTCTTTGCAAACAGATAAGGATATGTGTTCCTTGTGTTCTGTATGGTTTCATGTTGATGTTTAAATTCAAACTGATTTTTTTCCACCTGTCAGGATCAACGTCTTTGTCAAAATAAAATCCTGTGGTAGGGAATACTCCATCAAAACTGTATCTCAAATAATGGTGTGGATTGGTGTTGTTCACATACAGAAACAGACTGCTGTCCACAATCAATGCACGTTTTTTGTTTTGATGTTGTAGATCAATAGCTGCCTGTCGCAATCTTAGATGAGGAGCATCCTTGCCATGAGAATGCACATATCCTTGAATCAATGCCACATCACATGCGACCGGATTGAACTGCTGATGTGCTACGGCAATATCTCCCACAGTACGCACACCTTGTAAAAAATTATCAAGAATCAATTGCTTTTCAATGTTTCTATTTTGAGGTGGTATGCCTTTGTAATATGCTGCCACAGTGAATCTGTTCATTTTTTTTGTCCCTGTAGTATATCCCAAGCATAACCGTTTTCTATTTCTTCTGAGGTAAACTGACCATATGCCAATGATGAACAATGTTTTTTAATCAACTGGTCACAGGGATAGTATGGAGTATTGATTTGTGTTAAATCCATCAGAGCCAATGGGCTAGCAGCACAAGGTACGGTCACAAATGCAGGCACTCCATATACTATGGATTCTATGGCTGCAATACTGTTAAACGCCACAGTGGCAAATATTCCTTCATCTAGAGCATCAAATATTGAATGGTTATGTCGTTCTGGCCTACTACCTTTTTCTCTAACAACAATCTCCATATCTGTGTGTTTCTTTATAGTTTCTATTGTGTTCATTAGCCAGGTAGGTTTATTTGGATCTCGATTTTGTTTCTTGCCTTCTTCGTAACCATAAAACACACACGCTTTTCTATTTGGCACAACTATTAAGAGTTTGTTGCCTTTTTTCTTCCAGCCATTCCATTGATATTTAGGATCAATTTTACAAATTTCTTTCCATCGATCAGACGGATATTCTTCTAGAATATTTTTTTGCACATCATTTTTTACTATCCTTATAAAATGTTTCTTGCCTTTGGGGTTGGATTCATTGCGAAAATTTCCAAAGTATCCAGAGTCCATGTAATAAAAATCACGCTGGATAGCTCTGCATTGATTCACATACTTTTTTGAGGTAACTCCAACCACAACCAAAGGTTTGGACGTGTCCATGCTGTCCAAAGTCACTGCATTTTTGGTGCTACGTACAAAGGGTTCTGCAAACAACGTGACTTTAGACATGATGTTTCCTCACGATCTTGATGGCAGTACCGTCAAATAATTCTTGCGCAGTGAATTGACTGTAACTCAAAGCACACAGCCAACGTGCTAGATGTGGCCTCTGTAAATTTTCTATGTCTGACAGCTGGTTGCTGCTCACGGGATTGGTGATGTGCTTGTCCAAAGTGATCACTGGTATGCCACACCATATGGCTTCTGTGGCAGCATTAGAATTAATATTCACCACACAATAATAATCTTCATTGCGGAGTTCTTCCACAAGACTGGTGCGTACTTTTTTATTGGCTTTTTCTCTAAACACAATTTTTTT
>Ga0209296_1000594_pt1 | contig 31370 bp, 24 predicted proteins | sample S_130206_EF_Meta_FD_187319 | JGI IMG/M metagenome (GOLD analysis project Ga0209296, IMG submission 187319) | Freshwater microbial communities from Lake Simoncouche, Canada to study carbon cycling - S_130206_EF_MetaG (SPAdes) (version 2) | ecosystem: Environmental > Aquatic > Freshwater > Lake ... | reverse complement strand
GCGCCAGAAGCCGGGCAGTTTCAATCTCGAGCGCGTCATGGAAGCAGTCACCAAACCGCAGGGTCAGTGAGCGAACGCGGGCGTTCAACGTCTCGGTCCTGAATCGCTGCCTCACTGCCACCGCCGAGGATCAATGCGCGGTGCTCGCAGTGCCGTAGCAATCACCCAGCCGTTGGCAGTGATGTACGCCAAGCCGAGGACAGAGAGAAGCAGGAGAACCAGGGAGAGGATTTGGGCTATCCCGTTCACTTCCGGCGATTGGGTGCGTGCAATGATTGGCCCTGCAACAAACAAGACGCAGGTTGCAGCGAGCGTGATGGTCAGCACCTCTGCGCCTTGCTTGCCATGCCGCGCCTCGCGGTAAGCGCGGCTCATGGCCCCCGCACGACCAAGGAGTGGTCCAAGCGTGAGAAGCGTAAACACCATCGGAAGTAGTTGCGCGGCGAGGACGATCCCGGCAAAGCTGTTGGACTTGGCTGCGTCAAGCAATGAGACCACGAACGATGCGGCCAGCACCGCCGACCACGTCCCGAGCCCCACTGTGAGGCGGGTAACGCGCGCGCCGCCGATACTTGCTCGTAGTGTCGGGTTGGTGCGTTCGGAAAGCCCCTTGCGTAACAGGAACGCGGCAATTGCCAGCACCACTGCGCACACTATCCACGAGGGTCTTTCCACCTGCGATGGCAATGATCGTCCCCTACCTGCGAGCGCATCAATGGTGCGGAGCGCTGGCCCGGATCCTTGAGCAAGCATCACCAACAGCGGCGCGACCGTCACGGCAATGATGGCGTTGGAGGCCAGGCGGGGCGACTCTGGAGCCGCCAAAAATGCCACTTGTGGATCAGCATGTTGCGCCACCGTAGCCATCACCTCCAGACCACACTCGGGGCACTTTCCGTAGACGTGCGAACGGATGAGGTCGTACTGGCAGCGTGCGCATGGAACATGCACATCAAGAACCGGGCCGTCGTCGGATGGGTGCGCCGTCTGCATGAGGTTGGTGAACGATATACTTCACCCTCCGACTGCGGAGGAAATAGATGCAAGATGTCGCCCCCCTCCATCGCCTTCGTGACAATATCGCCAGCGTCTACATGGGCAATCTGCAGGCGGTTGACCGCTTGGTGGTCTGTCTGCTTGCGCGCGGTCATGTGCTGATTGAGGATGTTCCGGGCGTTGGCAAGACCGTTCTGGCCAATGCGCTCGCCCGCAGCCTTGACTGCACCTTCAGCCGTGTGCAGTGCACCCCAGACCTGTTGCCCTCTGACATCACTGGCGTCAGTATTTACCACCGCGAGCGCGAGGCCTTTGAGTTCAAGAAGGGCCCCGTCTTTGCAAACGTGGTGCTTGCCGATGAAATCAATCGAGCCACGCCGCGCACGCAGAGCGCGCTCCTTGAAGCCATGGCGGAGGGCACAGTCAGTGCGGACGGACATGTGTTCCAGCTGCCTGCGCCGTTCATTGTGGTGGCAACGCAGAACCCGTACGAGTTTGAAGGCACCTACTTCCTTCCTGAGAATCAACTGGACCGATTCTTGATGCGGATGTCGCTTGGCTATCCGAGCCCCGATGACGAGAGCAGAATTCTGCATCGCCAGCCAGCGCGCACCACGCTCCGCGACCTTCGACCAGTGATGACTGGGCCCGAGGTCGTTGAGTTGCAAGCAGCAGTGGATGCAGTGCGCATGGACCAGTCGCTGGTGGACTACGTCATTGCATTGGCATCAGCAACCCGCACGCACGAGGAATTGCAAGTGGGCATCAGTCCGCGTGGTTCGCTTGCGCTTGCGCAGTCCGCGCGTGCCACGGCGCTCTTGGCGGGACGAGAGTATTGCGTTCCTGAAGATGTCATCGCCAATGTGATTCCGGTGTGCGCGCATCGTGTGGTCAGTCGAACCTACATGCATCAAGGCGACACGCTGACAACCCGGCGCATTCTGCAACAAGTACTTGAGCAGGTGGCAAGTCCGTCATGAGTGGCGCTCGGCGTGCAGTGGTACTTCTCTCTGGCGGCATGGATTCGGCCGTTGTTCTTGCGCACCTCTCCGCTGAAGGATTTGAGTGCCACGCACTCAGCTTTGATTACGGGCAGCGCCATCGCGTGGAACTTCAACGCGCGGCTGAGGTAGCACTGCAACTGCGCGCGGCAAGCCATCGCACGGCGCTCATTGATCTGCGAGCCTTTGGTGCAAGTGCACTCACCGCAGACATCGCCGTTCCCAAAGACCGTGATGTGGAGCATGCCCATGACATTCCGGTCACCTATGTGCCTGCGCGCAACACCATCTTCCTAGCGCATGCCTTGGCAATGGCGGAGTCGATCGGCGCACGTGACATTGGTATCGGGGTCAATGCCATTGATTATTCCGGTTACCCCGATTGTCGCCCAGAGTTCATCGAGGCCTTTGAGCGCATGGCAAACTTGGCCACTCGGGCCGGCACCGAGGCCACCCAGCGCAACGAGCGATGGATGCGCGTGCACACGCCGCTCCTGATGCTGTCCAAGGCCGACATTGTTCGGCGCGGCAGGGCACTGGGCGTCGACCTTGCCCGCACCATCAGTTGTTACGACCCGACCCCCGCCGGGGAGGCCTGCGGGCACTGCGACGCGTGCCAGCTGCGGGAGCGTGGATTTCGGGACGCGGGCTGAACCGCACTGCGCCGTAGGGCGATTTATGGCTATCCCGGCGTGCAAATCACTGGTTCGATGCTGATGTGCGTCCCCGAATGCCCAATACGGGCAACAACAGAAGCCATAAATCATGTCTGAAACCCCCCCGAATCTCCGACTGACCGCTGACAATGGACGTGGCCCCGATGCCGCCGATGTCTTTGCGATTTTGGTGCGCGAGCACGGGGAGCGGTTAATGGCATTCCTGCGCGCGTCCGTCCCGGCGTCGTCGGTGGATGACATCTTTCAAGACACCGTCTTGGTGGCATGGCGAAGACTGCCCGACTACGACCGCACCCGACCGTTCGGTGCATGGATGCGTGGCATCGCGCGCAACCTGGTACTTGACTATCGATCAAAGATGGGTCGTGAGCGACCCACGGATGATGCCATTCTGGATGGCATTGTGCGGCGCGCTGAAGCCGAAGACCGCGGCGATCGTGAAGAGTTCCGTGCCAAGCTCGTGCGCCTTGAAGATTGCGTGGCGCGCTTGCCGGACGAGTATCGAACAGTGATTCACCTGTCCTACCGCCTTGATGCGCCGGTCGCTCGGATCGCCGCCGAAGTGGGCGCAAATGTAGAAGCAGTAAAGAAGCGTTTGCAGCGCGCGCGCGGCATGATCGCCACGTGCATGGAATCCAAGGAAGCAACGGCATGACCAATGAAAGTAATCGCTTCGCGCATGAAGACACCGCCAACGATCGTTGGATCGGTGCGTTGATCGAAGTCCAGTTACGTGACACGCCGGAGCGTGTCGATGCCTTGGTTGATCGCGCCATCATGCGCGTGCGCGCCGGGAGCGCTACCGAAACCGTGCGCACTGCTGGTTCGATCGGTATTTCAATTACTTCTGCAGCCCCGCGGGTACGCCGCTGGGATTGGCGAACGCCCGTTGCAGCAGCAGCATCGCTCGCCATCATTGCTGGAAGCGCGCTGTTGTTCTCACCGCAGCCAGCGTCTGCAAATTCGATTCTTCGGGCCGCACAAGTTGCTGAATCTGGTTCGGGCGATCGTCGGTATGCACTGGAGTTGATCTTCCCGGTACGTGCTGGTGAGTCTGAAGCACAGGCGCCGCGTGCCACTGGAACACTTGATATTCGTGATGCCGAACATGTGCGCCTTGACATTCGCTTCCAAGACGGCCGTACCATGACGCGTGGCACCGATGGAGCCACTGGTTGGACGGTCGATCAGCGTGGCGAAGTGCTGTCGATGCCCACCGATGCGCGCTGGCCGCGATTCATTGAGACGCCCGAAGGAGACCTCTTGGCGGATCGGCTTGATGTGTTGCTTGCCGATGTGGGAGCGCACTATCAGATTGTTCGATGCGACAAGGGCGGGGCAATGCAGATTTGCGCCACTCGCGACGACAGTGGATTCCGCGGACCGGAGACCATTGAACTGACCATCGATCCGGACAGCAAACTAGTGACGCGTGCGGCACTGAATTTTGGTGGATCGAAGGAAGGCGGTGCGCCATCGAGCCGCGTGAGCGAAACGATGGCGAGCACCGGTAGCGGACGTCCCGATGCAACCACTGCGCGCCCCGCGCGCGACGATCGTCCCGGTGCCGGCCCTGGTGGACCAGAAGACGGTCGCGGGCCCGAAGGAGGACGCGGACCGAAAGACGGACGTGGCCCTGAAGGTGGACGTGGCCCGAAAGACGGGCGTGGTCCTGAAGGCGGACGCGGACCAGAAGGCGGGCGCGGACCAGAAGGCGGGCGCGGACCAGAAGGCGGTCGCGGTCCTGAAGACGGGCGCCGTCCCGATGGTGGACGCGGTCCCGGACGACGTCCGGAGCCACGAATGGTCATCATTGAGCGTTCGGTAGTTCCCAGCGGCGCGTTCGACGCGGCGTGGTTCTCACCTCCAAGCGTTCCAGTTCGGCAGGCTCCGCCGCCAGAGCCCGGACCACGTGGCGGTCCGGGTGGCAAAGGACCCAATGGTCCCGGTGGCCCCGGCGGAGGACCTGGTGGTCCCGGCGGTGGTCCGCCTCCGCGCGGTGATCGCTAACCGGGCTTCGTGCGCTACCTGCGCAGTCCGCGGTCGTCAGACATCCAAGTTCTTCACTTCAAGCGCGTGCTTCTCAATGTAAGCGCGTCGCTGTTCAACGTTCTCACCCATGAGAATGGAGAAGAGTTGATCGGCCTCTCCTGCCGCGTCCCATGTCACGCGCAACAGTGTTCGCTTGGATGGATCCATGGTGGTCTCCCACAACTGCAGGGCCTCCATCTCGCCCAGTCCCTTAAAGCGCTTCACTTCGATGCCGCGACGACCAACCTCATAGAGGACGCGCAAGATGCTGTGCACGCTTGGTGCCTCAGCCCACTCATATGAACCGTCCTTCTCATTGCGAACGCGCCACGCGTACTTGGTTGGCAGTTTTTCACCGGTGACTGTCTCGGTCTGCTCAAGTGCCCAGTCGCTGATGCTGATGGAATTGGCGGTGAGTTGCTGGAACAGCTTCTCCAGCTCCTTGTTTTCATGCAGCACGCGCAACTGTGCCGGGCGAGCTGCTGGGCCAGTGCCCGCCGCAGTCGCCGCTTGCTGCGCCAACGCAGCTGCCGCATTGGTTTGCGCGGCATTCGCGGTGGTCTTGGCTTCGCCGAGCTCAAGGCCATTGGCTTGCATGAATTTCACAGCGTCCGCTTCAGCAAAGAACAGTCCATCTCCACCAGCCCATGCCAATTGCCAGCCCGGCAAGTGGTCATTGCCAGTCGGGTCGTCCTTGCGGGCAGCAAGAAGCGTCGGGAATGGAATGCCGCGGCGTTGGGAAATAGTGACCAGTTCTTCCAGGCGATTCAGGATCCGAATGACCGACCGCACCTTATCGGATGGGATTTCGTGAGCAATCTCCCCGTCCTCAGTGCGCACGGCCAGCGTGCAGTGCTTGAGTGCCAGGTCAACGAGCGTGTCGCCCATCTCCCGGTCATTCAAGACGTACTCGCTCTGCTTGCCGCGCGCCACTTGGTACAGCGGCGGCTGCGCGATGTAGATGCGACCGCGCCGCACCAATTCCGGCATCTGTCGGAAGAAGAAGGTGAGCAGCAACGTGCGGATGTGACTTCCGTCAACATCTGCATCGGTCATGATGATGACGCGCCCATAGCGAAGCTTGGCGTGATCAAAGTCTTCACCGATACCGCATTGCAAAGCCTGAATCAGTGTGCGAATTTCTTCAAACCCCAACACCTTGTCGAGTCGGGCGCGCTCTACGTTCAGGAGCTTTCCGCGCAGTGGCAGAATCGCTTGGCAGACGTGATCGCGTCCGCCCTTGGCACTTCCACCTGCGCTGTCACCTTCGACGATGAAGAGTTCAGTCTTCTCCACGTCGCTCGATGAGCAGTCCGCGAGTTTGTGCGGCATGCCGCCAGAATCCAACGCACCTTTGCGCTTGATCAGTTCACGGGCCTTGCGAGCAGCTTCGCGCGCCTCGGCAGCAAGCTTGGCGCGGTTACAGATGTTCTTGGCTTCGGCGGGATGCTCTTCAAGCCACGCACCGAGCAGCTCATTCAGCGCTCCGCTCACAAAAGTGGCGATCTCTGGGTTGAGAAGTTTCTCCTTTGTCTGGTTGTTGAATGTTGGGTTCTTCAACTTGACGCTGATGATTGCGGTCAATCCTTCGCGCAGATCTTCGCCGGTGATTGCATCCTTGCCATCTTTAAAGATGCCGGTGCGCTTGCCGTAACCGTTGATGGCCACAGTGACCGCTTGCTTGAATGCCGTGACGTGGGTTCCGCCATCGCGGTTTGGAATGTTGTTGCCAAACGCCAATAGCGTTTCATTCATCGCGTCCGTGTACTGCATGGCAATATCTGCACGCGTGCCGCTTTCTTCGTCCTCGCGGGTGACCGCAATGACTGGGCTTTGCGTGTTCTTCGCGGCATTCATGTGCCGAACGTAGCCAGCCAATCCGTCGGCGGCGTGGAAAAGCTCCTCGCGAACGTTGCCAGAAGAGTCAACCCGCTCGTCGCGCAAGGAGATCTTGACGCCCGGATTCAGAAAGCTCAATTCACGGAGGCGATGCTCCAGGCGGTCGAACTGGAAATCGGTGTCCGCAAAGATTTCATGATCGGGCTTGAAGGAGATGCGCGTTCCATTGCGTGCCCCTGCCTGGCGTTCAGCGATGACATGCAGCGGCTCTGAGACTTCCCCGCGCGCAAATGCAATCTTGTAGGTCTTTGGGCCCTTGTCGACCTCTACTTCGGTCCATTCGCTGAGCGCGTTGACGCACTTGATGCCCACGCCGTGCAGACCGCCCGAGACCTTGTAGGCATTGCCGTCAAACTTGCCTCCGGCATGCACCTCGGTCAGGATGACCTCAACCGCGGGTCGTCCATTGATGGTTGGGTTCTCATGGCGCATCGGGTCGACCGGCATTCCGCGCCCGTCATCCTCCACCATGCAACTGCCGTCAACGCCGATGGTCACGTGGACATTCGTGGCGTACCCGGCCATGACCTCATCGATCGCGTTGTCGACGCATTCGTAAACGAGGTGATGCAGGCCTTCCGGTCCTGCGCCACCGACATACATCCCCGGTCGTTTCCGGATGGCTTCCAAGCCCTCCAGGACTTGGATGGTGCTCGAGGTGTATTCGTCGGAGGAGGGGGCGGCGTTGGCGCCTTGGGGCGCTCCGCTGTCGGCTGGGATGGGTTGTGATTCTGCCATTTCGGTGAACTACAAATTGTACCCGAGAACGTCAAAGCACACCGAATTCGCAGCCCATCGGCACGCGGGTTTCGCCCCTATTTTTCAAGCGGATTTCGCTGTGCCAGGTCACACCCCGGCGGTGCCTGTCCAAACTCTTGCCATCTTTCTGTGAATTCCGCGTGACCTCTGACTGCAGACCCTTACTACACTGTTGAAATGGGACATTCCTTCCATCAAGGACACCGTGCGACGCGCTCCGTCGACAGTCGGAAAGAGAATTCGTAAATCAGTATTGCTGTCCCTAATCCTCGTCAATTTGCAAAAGGGGACGTCCGCCACTTAGGCAGCGGGCGAACAAACACAAAAAACGCGACCAAGGTGCGAACTGGCAAGGAACTTATTCTTGCTACGCGTCCATTCGCATCGGATTCAACAGCGCGCAGCTGGTGGTACCTCTTGTCCACGCTCGCGCTCCTAGCAGCTTCCTTTGTGGGAGCGCTCTTGAATTTCCACATCAGCATTCGACTCGCCTGCATGGTGCTGGAAGGATTGTTGGTGCTTCGCCTGTTCGTCATCTATCACGATCAGCAACACCACGCCATCTTGCCGCGTTCGCGCATGGCAGAGTGGATCATGTGGGGCGTCGGCATGTTGTGCTTGAGTCCCAGCAGCGTCTGGCGCAGTTCGCACAACTATCACCACAAACACAATTCCAAACTCGGCTCTGCGCACATCGGATCGTTCCCGGTGATGACCAGCAAGGAATACTTGCGCTCGTCACCGCGCCGCCGGCTGAAGTACCAATTCATGCGGCATCCGCTGACGATTCTGTTTGGATACGTGTTCATCTTCTTCTACGGAATGTGCGTCTACCCGTTCTTCAATAAGCCGAGCGAGCACTACGACGGAGTGATCGCCATTGGCCTGCATGTTGTCATGGGCTCGATACTGGTGTGGTTCTTCGGATGGACCGCGCTGCTGTTGGCAATGATCATTCCGCACTTCATTGCGAGCGCGATCGGTACGTATCTCTTCTACGCGCAGCACAATTTCCCCGGGGTTTCGTTCTACAACCGGGCCGGTTGGGCGTATGAGATCGCCGCTATGGAGTCCTCGAGTTTCTTGCGGACCGGTCCGATCATGTCGTGGTTCACGGCAAACATTGGCTACCACCACATCCATCACCTGAATTCGCGCATCCCCTTCTACCGCTTGCCGGAAGTGAAGAAAGCGATTCCGGAACTGATGACGCCCAAGTCCACCTCGCTTCGTCCCATTGACATCTATCGCTGCTTGCGACTCAAGGTGTGGGATGTCGATGCGCAGAAGATGATCAGTCTCAAGGAGTGCCTTGCTGGTCACGCCAAGCATGCGGCGAGCCGCCGTCTGCGCCCGGCATCCAGTCATTGACTCCAAGTCCACCGTTTCGTGGTCGGCGTGCCGACCTCACATACAACATGCAATTCACAGCAACACAGCTCGCTGAGCGCGTTCATGGCGAAGTTCACGGCGATGGCTCCGTCATTCTCAAAGGATTCGCACCAGCGGATCGGGCGGGTCCTGGTGACCTGACCTTTGCAGAGAAGGCGTCTTACCTTGAGGCTGCCGAGCGGAGTGGAGCATCAGCCATCTTGGTTTCGGGTGAAGTGCAGCCGTCCTCCAAAGTAGTGATCCGCGTGGCTGATGCGCGTATCGCCGTGGCGCGCCTTTTGCCGCTCTTTCATCCAGCGGTTGAGCATGCTGCGGGAGTGCACCCGACAGCGGTCATCGATCCCTCAGCGCAAGTAGATGTAACCGCGCACATCGGGCCGAATTGCGTCGTCGGCGCGAGGGCCACGATCGGCAAGCGGTGCGCGCTACTGAGCGCTGTGAACATCGGTACGGACTGCGTTGTTGGCGATGACACGCGGCTCCATCCCAATGTGGTGATCTATCCCGGATGCCAAGTGGGCAACCGCGTGAGCATTCACTCCGGCACCGTCATTGGCGCCGACGGATACAGCTATGTGTTTGATGAAGGCCGCCACCGCAAGATGCTGCAGGTAGGGATCGTCATCATTCATGACGACGTGGAGATAGGCGCAAACACCGCCATCGACCGCGGCGCCCTTGGCCCCACGGTCATTGGCCAGGGCAGCAAGATTGACAATCTGGTGCATGTGGCACACAACGTGCAGATTGGCAAGCACTGCCTGATCATGGGTCAAGTTGGATTTGCCGGCAGCGTGCAGATGGGCGATTACGCCGTCATTGCTTCGCAGTCCGGAGTTGCTGACCACCTGACGCTTGGAAAGCAGTCGATTGTTGGCGCCAAGAGCGGGGTGATGCGCGATGTTCCGGACGGCGCATTGGTTCTGGGCGTGCCAGCTATTCCGGACAAGTTGGCCAAGCGGCAGTTCATTGCGGTGCAGCAACTCCCAGAATTGATTCGACGGACGCGGGAGCTTGAGAAGCAGATGGCGGCGCTGCAAGCCAATCTCGCGGTGGAGCCCGGTGCGGCGTGATGGCGTGAAGAGATATCGGCGGATTTCTTGCGGGATTTCGCCGTTTATGCGCGCCCGAAAGTCGTGCGTAAACTGCAGGTGTTAGTAGATGTGTGCCGATCCAAGGAAGGACGGCCGACCTTTTTGCCCAAGTGTGCGTAGCAGTCTGCAAGGAAGCGACATGAGCACCGATCTCAACAGTAGTGACAGCACGCCTGAGGCACTCCGGTTGGCAAAGTCTGCCGAACGGGGCATGGCTATTGCGCGTCGATCCTTCGTGTTCTTTGGCGCGCTCTTTGTGGCCGGATGCGCCACGAGTCGGACAACCCAGTTGGCTTCGAGCCGCCTCCCGGCGCCGGAGTGGCCTGACATTCCGGAGGCAGGAGCTGGGGCACCTCCGGGGGCAGTGTGCCTGCCACCCAAGATGGATCCGCAGACTGGGGTAGTGAAGGCGCCGGCAGTGTGCTACGGCGGTCCGGTTCCCTTTGCGCGCCCGCGCGAGTCGTGGGCTCATGGCGCGCCGGTCTATGCAGACATGGATCGCATGCTCCCACCGAAGTACATCACCATCCATCACGATGGGATGACGCCGTACTGGGGGCTCACCGATCTGGAATCGCGTATGCGCTTGGAGTTGATTCGTAACGGTCATCGCGGCAAAGGTTGGAGCGACATCGGCTACCACTACATCGTCGATCGTTCCGGAACTGTTTGGCAGGGTCGTGATGTCACGCGCTGGCAAGGCGCGCACGTCAAGAACCGCAACGAGAACAACGTTGGCGTCATGTGCCTCGGGAACTTTGTTGAACAGAAGCCCTCCGAGGCGCAGATCGAAGCGCTCAACCGAACGGTTGCGCAGCTGCGCGGCTATTACCGAATTCCAGCAGCGAGCGTCTATACGCATCGTGAGTGGCCAGGTGCGCAGACTGCGTGCCCGGGCGACAACCTGCAAGTGAAGGTTCGACTCCTGCGTAAGTCCGGCTTCAAGTCGAGCGCGGTGGCGTGACTGGTTCCAATGCGCTCACCATGATCGGGGCGATCGTGGGAATGGTTGCGGTGGCATTCATCGCATGGAAAGCGGTACAGCGCCAGGAATCGGGAGACAGTGCGCTTGAGGCCAAGTTAAAGGCCGACGATGAGCGCGCTGCCAAGGGGCGCCGTGAGGAGTTTGGGGATCCGCCCGACCAGCCATCCGGAAAATAAAGAACGCTCGATGGGGTTTAGCCCATCGAGCGCATCGGTCTCCCTTGTGAGGGAGGAGGGAAAGGCAGAGTTGGCCCTTTTCGCCTCCTCGACAGCAAACTCAATCTGTAATGAAGTTAACCCGGGTCCGCGGATGTGCAAGGAAATCACGGTGTGATTCTTGATTTGCGTTAAAGGGCATTTCTCTGACGAATCGCTTGCTCAGCCATAAGGTCTTTCCAGATATGTGCTTGCGTCGGTGCGATCGTGGGTGCAATTTCGTCCCCGGGCCTAGAAAATTTCTGGAGATGGCCGCGATGATTGGTGCCAATGGCAGCCAAGATGGCCGCGCCAAGGGCTGCGCTGTCGGGCGTATCTGCCCGCCGCACCGGGACTCCGAACGCATTGGCGTGCATGGCCGTCCACAGCGGGCTTTCGAACCCGCCACCCGATGCAATGACCTCGGGCGGCATGATTCCGGCGTCCCGAATGAGCCCCATGCAGAGACCCATTCCAGCGGCAACGCCTTCCATCACCGCCCGTGTGAAGTGTGCCTGGGTATGCGCCATGCTGATCCCATGAAACGCACCACGTGCGTGCGGATTGGGAATGGGGCATCGCTCGCCGGAGAGTGTTGGCACGAAGCGCAGCCCTTCGCAACCAGGCTCAATGGCGGCGGCATCACGGTCGAGCAGTTCGTAGACGGACACTCCCTCGGCGTTCGCCCGCGCAGTGGCGTCTCGGGCGAGGGTGTCCAAGTACCAGCGCATGCTTCCCGCGGCGGAGAGCATCACGCTCATGAGGTGCCATCGACCCGGGAGCGCGTGACAAAAGGCATGGAGCGCGCCATCAGGCGAGGCGCGGAAAGAATCGCTCGCGGCAAAGATCACACCAGAGGTTCCCAAGCTTGCAGCCACCGCGCCCGGCGCAATGATTCCTGAGCCGATGGCGTTTGCTGCTTGATCGCCCGCGCCGGCCACCAGCGGAATGCCGGCAGTCAGCCCCATCAGCGCCGCTGCGGATTGGGAGAGGCGATCCACTGGATCCGGCGATTCATGACACGCGGGAACCTGCGCAGCGTTGATTTCCAGGTCGCGCAGCATGTCCATGCTCCACATGCGCCGTGCAACATCAAAGTAGAGCGTCCCGCTGGCATCGGCAGCATCGGTGGCGCGCACGCTGCCCAACTTCAGGCGCACGTAGTCCTTGGGAAGAAGGATGCAGTCGGTGGCGCTCCACACGGCGGGTTCGTGGCGTTGCACCCAGCGCACCTTGGGAGCGGTGAATCCGGCAAGCATGCGGTTACCCGTACGCGCCACGATGGTTTCGCGGCCGATGTCGCGATCGAGCCGCTCGCATTCGTCAGCACTGCGTGCATCGTTCCAAAGAATGCACGGGCGCAGCGGCGTATTGGTGCGGTCCACGAAGGTGGCGCCGTGCATCTGACCGCTGAAGCCGACACCGGCAATGCGGTTGGCTGCATCGGTATGACCAAGGCGAACGGCGTTCGCCAATGCGGCGCGTGTCGCTCCGTGGGCAGCGCGTACCCAGTCGTCAGGGTCTTGCTCACTCCACTCGGGGCGCGGCGTGGACAGTGGGTACTCCACGGATGCATGGGCAACTGGCGTTCCGTCGGCGGTGGCGATCAGCGCCTTCAGCGAGGAAGTTCCGATGTCGAGGCCGAGAAAGAGTGGTACTGGCATCGATTGGTGGTGTACGCGAGGCTGGGTGGGGCTGGATTTGGACCTCTGGAGGCCCAATCGGCGGTCGTTAACACAATCTGAACCAAACGCTTACAGACGGGATATGCGTGATCCATAGCCTCTCGGCCACGGATGGGGTGCCGCGCACGCGGCTTTGCCCCACTTCGCACTTGCAGCGCCCAGGCATTGGGCGAAGGCTCACGAACCATGAATAGTCCCAGACTTGTCACTGTCCTCGCGCAACGCGCCCGCTACGGGATCATGGCAATGGCGTCATTGGCCATTGTTGCGTTCCTTGTTGAACCGATCTCAGCATTCGCACTGCCGCTGCAGGATTCCGCTCCTGAAAAGAGCAAGCAGGCCGCTCCCGACGCCACCAAGGAGACTGCGCCTGAAACCAAGGAGCCCGCGCCCGAAACCAAGCAGGCTGCGCCCGCTCCTGAGACGAAGCCAACTCCGGCCGTCAAGTCAGGCGATAAGAAGCCGAAGGCTTCGGGTACTGCCGCAAAGCCCAAGGCTGCGCCAGCACCAGCCCCCGCCGCGCCTCCAGCCCCACCGGCAACGCTTGATGAGACCCGCTTGACCCTGAACAAGTGGATCGAGACGCAGCAGATCATTTCCAAGGAGCGAAACGATTGGCAGCAGGGCAAAGAAATTCTGCAGGGGCGCATCGAGTTGGTTGGCAAGGAAGTGGGCGTTCTGAAGGATCGAATCACCCAGTCAGAACTGGCGGTGGTGGAGTCCAACAAGAAGCGCGACGAACTGGTGGCGGAGAACGAGCAACTCAAGGCCGTCACGGCGCAACTGTCGGACGCGGTGACCACCATGGAAGACCAGGTGCGCAAGCTTTCCAAGATGATGCCCGAGCCAGTCAATGCAAAGCTGATGCCTTTGATGCAGCGCATCCCTGCAGACCCAACCAATACGCGCGTCTCCACGGCTGAGCGCTTCCAAAACGTCTTGGGCATCCTGAATGAATTGAACAAGGCAAACAGCGAAATTTCCGTTTCCTATGAGATTCGAACGCTCGCAGATGGTTCATCCAGCGAGGTGCAAGTGTTCTATGTTGGCTTGGCACAGGCGTACTACATCAGTCCGCGCGGATTGGCTGGGATTGGTCGTCCCACCGAGGATGGATGGAAGTGGGAATCCGCTTCCGCTGCCACCTCAAACCAGATCATGCAAGCGTTGGAAATCATTCAGGGCAAACAAACGCCATCCTTCGTCCCCCTTCCAATCTCAATCAAATGATCACACTCAAATCAACCATTCGTTTGGCGGCCGTAGCGCTTCTGGCAGTTGGCGCTGCGCATGCGCAGGCACCAGCAGCGCAACCGGCCGAAGCCAATCCGGCCATCGGCAAGGCATCGCGCAGCGCAGAGGGCGAACTCAACAAGAGTATTGGCGAGCTCAACAATGTGCGCGCGCAGATCTCTGCTGAAAAGTTGCCGCTTGCGCAGGAACTCACCTCGCTCGAAGAGGGCGTTGTGCAACTACGCAAAGATGGCGACAAGGTGCAGCGCCTTGTTGATGCCGGCGCGTTGGAAATCGGCACGCTTAAGGCAGAGATGAAGGCTCGTCAAGATGAGCTCAGTTACATCGGCAGTCTGCTTGATGAGTACGCCCGGACCTTTGAAACCAAGGTTGGTGTGGGTGAGATGCAGGTCTATGCGGAGCCCGTTGAAAAGGCCAAGCAAGCTGTAGAGAACAAGACGCTCACCCCGGTGGAGCGCTTCGCTCGACAGACCACATTCACCCAACTGACCATCAAGCGTCTCTTTGATGTCGTCGGCGGGATGCGCTTTGCGGGCGTCTCCGTGGACACCATGGGGGCGGTGCTGCAGGGGCAATTCGCCATGATCGGACCGATCGCGCTGTTCCGCGCGGATTCTGGAATGGCGGGAATCGCTGTTGCGCAGGTTGGGTCAGTCAATCCGCTGGTGCGCCAACTGGAGGGGGAGCTCGCTGGCTCGATCGGAACCCTGGTCGCTTCGGGCGAGGGAACGCTTCCGCTTGATCCATCCCGCGGTGGTGCACTGAAGGCGCTGGTCCAGAAGACCAACATTGTGCACGTCTTTGAGAAGGGCGGACCGATCATGTGGCCGCTGCTCATGGCGTCGGTAGCCGCCGTAGCGGTGGTGTTGGAACGCTTGCTGTTCCTGCTGACCGAACAACGAAAGCGCAGTCCGAAGACGCTCGCGAAGTTCTTTGTAGAGGTTGGCAAGGGCGATCTGAATGCAGCGATTGCGATTGCCAAGAACTCCAAGGATGCTGTGGTCATCACCCTCGGCTACGCGCTGGAACACCGCGACCAATCGCTCGGTCATGCATTGGTGTACGCAGAGACGCGCGCACTCAAGCGCTATCGGCGCGGCATTGCCATTCTTGACACGGTCATTACCTTGGCGCCGCTCCTTGGACTGCTTGGAACGGTGACGGGCATGATGGCATCGTTCTCGGTGATCGGCGGCGACCTCAGTTCGCCGGGCGCCATCACTGGAGGTATTTCGGAGGCGTTGATCGCTACCGCCTTCGGACTGGTGATCGCCATTACATCGCTGTTGCCATTCAACTACCTCAACAACCGCATCGAAGGCATTGAGACGGAAATGCTGGCGGCCGGTGAGCAATTGAAGTTGCTGGTGGAGACCCATCCGCGCGGTGCGGCAGCAACTAAGCGCGCCCAAGAAGAAGCGGAAGCGGAAGAGGAAGAGTTAACGCTACGAGTTGACCCGTACCACGGAACCTCAACTTCGCTGGGAGGATCCTGATATGGCCGGCGGCGGCGGCGGAATGCGGCGCGGCAAGAAGAAGGGCGCGCGCATTGAGATCATTCCGTTGATCGACATCATCTTCTTTCTGCTGGCCACGTTCATCATGGTCTCGCTGAGCATGTCCAAAAATCAGGGCGTGCAGGTGGCGTTGCCTGGTGCAACCACCGCGCAGTCGCTGGGCGAGCAGTCGGAATTGGACAAGGCGGTCACCATCAGCGTCAATGACAAGGGCGAGATCTTCTTCAACAAGGACAAGATTTCGCTTGCTCAGTTACCCATGAAGCTGCAGACCTACAAGGTGGTTGCCAAGGATCCCAAGGTCATTATCAATAGTGATGGCAACGCGGACTTCAAGTTCGTGGTGGGTGTCCTGGATGAAGTCCGCAAGATTGGTATCGCCAAGGTTGGCATCAATACAGACAAGAAGTGAGCAAGACCAAGATCATTCTCTGCATTGTTGGTGCACTGCTGGTGCACGCGGTGATCATTACCTTTGGTGGCATTTTGTTTCTCAGCGAGGAGACCGTTCAATCGAGCCGTCGTGATGTTGAGCTCTTGAACGAAGATGTCCAGAAGGACAAAGACAAAGTTGAGGAGGAGAAGGAAGTCGTTCAGCCGGACCTCAAGGCTCCGTCCGACGCCCCGCCGGATCCCAATCAGGTATTGGCAGCGGTGGATACGCCGTCTGATTCCAATGATGCCCCGGCGCTGGACTCTGCAAGTCTGGGCGCGTTGGAACAGGCGCTCAATGGCGCCGGTGCCGGTGGCGCCTCGGATTTCGGTGGTGGCGCATCGCTGTCATCGGGCGGCCGAATTGGTGGAACCGGCAAGGCCGGCGGTGGCGAGCAGGAGTTCCAGGGCGCGTTCAGTATGTCGGAGATTGACCAACGTCCGCGCCCTGTTCACCAAGTGGCGGGTGCCTATCCGTCAGAAATGCGCGCGCGCAACGTTGAGGGCGTGGTGACGCTGATCTTCATTGTTGATGACACGGGCCGTGTGGTCAATCCGCGCGTGGAGAAGTCATCACACCCACAATTTGAGGCGCCTGCGCTTGCAGCGGTGCGCCAATGGAAATTTGAGCCAGCCATCAAAGGCGGCCAGCGCGTGAGTTGTCGTATGCGCGTACCGATTCGCTTTCAACCGAGTTAACACATGACTTCTGACACCACAGCACAAGTTCGATCTGTTGCCCGACTCCTGATTGCAGTCACCGCGTTGGGTGCCGCACCCGGCGTGTCCATGGCCAGCGCCCCAGCCGGGGTGGGTGGCGAGGCGCCGCCGCCGTCCATGAAGATTTCCCAGCCAGACCTCGCGGTCATTTGGAACGACCCGGGATTCCAGAAGTCCTTCATTGGTGGCTACGGCGTCAGCGCCGACATTGAGCCGCGCATTGCGCAGGATGACATGGCCCTCTTGGAATTGGTGCGCCAGTTGATGGCTGATGAGCTCCCCGCTGCGGAGACGCTCTTGAAGGAGTCCGTCCGGCCTGAGGTTTCCGCAGTCATTGACCTGACGCTTGGCGGCGTACAGTTTCAGCAGGACAAGATCGACGATGCGTTGGTGAATTACCGAAACGCGGTGGCCAAGTTCCCAAACTTCCGGCGCGCCTACCGCAGTATTGGACTGATCTGCACGCGCAAGAGCCAGTATGAAGCAGCGATTGCGGCATTCAACAAGATGATTGAGCTTGGCGGCGCCGATGCCTATTCCTACGGGCTGCTTGGTTTCTGCCACTCGGCGCGGGGCGACTACCAGCCATCCGAGGCGGCGTACCGCAACGCACTTCTCCTGCAGCCAGACAACGTGGAGTGGCGCCTGGGTCTGACCCGTTCCGTGTTCAAGCAAGCGAAGTACGAAGATGCAGCCAGTCTGCTGGATGTACTCATTACTAATTACCCAGACAAGGCGGATTTCTGGCTACTGCAAGCTCATACCTACTTGGGTCTGAAGCAGCCAATGAAGGCGGCCGTGAACCTGGAGGCGCTTGATTCCATAGGTAAGTCAACGGTAGACAGCCTGTTCACCCTTGGGGACATTTATGTTTCTGAAGCGCTCCCGGACATGGCGCTGAGCGCGTACGACCGAGCCATCAGCAAGAATCCGACCCAGCCGGTTTCCCGATCCATTCGTGCCGCCGAGGTGCTCGCGGCGCGCGGCGGATTGCTTCAGTCGAAGGCGCTGCTCACCCATGTGAAGTCCAATTGGAGCGACACACTCAGTGACACTGACCGCCGCAAGGTGCTGAAGTTGCAGGCGCGCCTGGCTATGAACAGCGGCGCTGGCGATGCGGAAACCGCCACTGTGCTTGAAGAAGTCATTGCGCTGGATCCGCTCGACGGCGAAGCGCTGATGCTCTTGGGTCAGCACTACAACCGCACAGCTCAACCCGACAAGGCCATTCTCTATTACGAACGCGCCGCACGGATTGACGCATTCGCCGCCAACGCAAAGGTCAAGATCGCACAGGTGTTTGTGGCGCAAGGAAGGTTCAACGAGGCTCTGCCGATGCTGCGGGATGCCCAAACGCTGAAGCCGCGCGAGGACATTGCGCGCTACATCGAACAGGTTGAACGTGCGTCGAAGAGCAAGCGGTAGCACTTCTGACAGCCATAGTTTGGTTCAGAAATGGTTAGGACATGCATTCAGATAGTACTAAGGAGCGCCATTTAGTGGCGAAATATAGGTGAAATTTGATTGTTGCGATGAGGCAACACGAAGTTCACCAAATATGAACGGTGCTTTCGTAGAACACATAGCGCGAAAGAAACATATTTGGAGCAGAATTGGGTTGCCTCCTTCGCGATGGGTCACCGTTTGATGCTGTCGCCCCGATTTGGACTGAGAAATTTCTACCAAGAAAGATTTGATCCTATGAAGACTGCAACGAACACTCTCGCACTCACTGCTGCTATCAGCGCTTCGATGATCGGCAGCGTTGCCGGTGCCGCCGAAGTGTTGGTGTCGACGGACATCACCCTTTCGACCACATGGACGAAGAACAACGTCTACAACCTGCAGGGCAGCCGCTATCTCACCAACGGCGCCACACTGACCATCGAGGCTGGCACCATCATCGCGAGCGATTCCGGTGGATCGCTGGCAGTCACTCGCGGCGCCCGCCTGAACTGCGTCGGTAATGCGCAGGAGCCAGTCATCTTCACTTCCAAGGCTGACTATGCCACTTGGAACGCTACGAACCCGCGCGGACAGTGGCGGGCGGTTGCCAACGAGTGGGGCAACGTCACCATCATGGGCAACGCCTACATCGGTAAGTACGGTCAAGGCGCCGTTGCAACCAACACGGCTGCGCCAAACGCTGGCAATTACGCCAACATGGAAGGCTTGGTTGGATCCGGCACCCCTGGCGATACCCGCACTTTCTACGGTGGCGGCAATGACAACGACAGCAGCGGAGCGCTTCGGTTTGTTTCCCTGCGTTACGGCGGCAAGGTAGTCGGTCTCGGTAATGAGCTGAACGGCCTTTCGCTCGGTGGCGTTGGTCGTGACACTGCCATTGATCACATCGAGATCATGAACAACGTTGATGACGGCATCGAAATCTGGGGCGGAACCGTCGGCCTCAAGTATTTCAGCATCTGGAACATCGGAGACGATTCGTTTGACCTTGATCAGGGATGGCGCGGTCAGGCGCAGTTCGGTCTGATCGTTTCTGGTTACTCGGTTGTTGGCGCTGCAGCTGGCTCGGGCTTCCCGGATTCGGCAATTGAAATGGACGGCGCGGAGAAGTCTGACGCCCAGCCAGTAACCACCACAGCGATGTACAACATGACTGTGATCGGTCAGCCCCTGAGCGGCAAGATTGCCACGAAGTTCCGTGACAATGCTCGTGCACAGTTCAACAACTGCATCTTCATGGACACTGGTAACGCCGTCATCAAGAATGACAACACCGACGGCGAAGCCACCGGTGGCCAAACTGGCTACGGTTACAACGGAACCCCGACGTGGGCTGACACATGGACCACGAACTACAACGTGTACTCCACAGTGAATCCGTTTGCGAGTCCATCAACGGCGTACACCGCCCAGGTGAGCGGCAAGTTGATTCAGTTCACTGACAGCGTGTTCTTTAACAACACCAACGCTGCCGCTTACACCGAAGCGGCTGCTCGCGGCGTGTTCGCAACAGCGAACAACAACGTTCTGGCCACTGCAGGCTCGTCGCCGATTGCTTCTATTACTCGTGGGCCCAGCGTTTCCAACGGCTCAGTGACCGTTCAGCCTGTGATCTTCCTTGATCCACTCGCTCGCAACGACGCTGCCACCAGCGTGGGTTCAGCTCCAGCTACCAGCTTCTTCACGGCCGCAAATTATCGCGGCGCGTTCAGTAGCACGGAGAACTGGCTCTGTGGTTGGACTGCTGCATCGCAGTACGGCTACACCAGCGCCAACTGCGCTGCTCCTTGCTTGGCAGATTTGAACGGCGACCGCGTAGTTGGCGGTCCGGACCTTGGGTTGATGCTCGGCGCCTGGGGCGGCTCTGGTTTCGGCGACATCGATAACGATGGCGTCGTCGGGGGTTCTGACTTGGGTACCTTGCTCGGCGCCTGGGGCGCATGCCCGTAAGTTCGATGGGTTTAGTGATCGATAGAATTGTTTGATCGAGGGGCGTCTGGTGGAGGAGAGTTTCTCTCCACCAGACGCCTCTGACTTCTTTACTCCGTATCAATGAACATGTCCTACACCCGACTCCTCAGCGTGGCGACTTTGAACATTGCTGCCTTGGCGGCGCTTCCTGCAGCGTGTTCTTCGGGGAGTACCAAGGATCGCTCGGGACCTGGAGTGTCGGATTCTTCGATCACGGCGAAGGCGTCTGGAACAGCGGTTTCGCCTCCATCAGCCGAGTTGGCGAAATCCCGTACATCGCTGCTGGCGACTGCGTTTACAGTTGCCTCGCAAATGCCGATGAATCCGCACGAGCGGGATCGCGCTCGCGTTCAAGAGTCGGTTGTGCAGGCGTGCCTTGAACTTGGTCTCCTTGACCAGGCGGCACAATTCGCTGACCAAATGCAAGGATGGCGCCAAGGAATAATCCTTGCGTTGCTTGGCCAGCATTACGCAGCGCTTGGCCAAATCGACAAGGCCCGTGAGTATGCCGCTCGCGCACTTCTGGTGGATGTGGGCGAGAGCACGTGGGGGAAAGACTTCGTTGCAACGGAGGTCGCCCGGATCTATGTCAAGCTCGGCGATGAAGGCAAGGCGTATGCAACGGTTTCACCGGCTCTACAAGTAGAGCGAGGTCGCATCGAAGCTGAACGAACCGCCAAACTTCCGGAGGCACAACTCGACGCGCAGGCCGATCAGTTTGATAAGGCTATTGCCACCATGAATTTCGATTTGGTTCGTGGCGGGATCGATGGATACTTGGCGTGGATTGATCGGGTGGTTGATGATGCACCTCGCCGGGAGCGTGCGTTGAAAGCCTTGAGTGCGGCGATTCCGGGGCTGCCATGGGACCTGCAAGTGCGGTACAACGTGCAGTTGGCCGACGTGCTGTTTGTTCACGGCTATAAGGAATTGGCATCGCTGCAACTCAACCGAGCCGGGGAATTGTTTCGAGCGACGGTGTTTCTGCCCGAAGACACCGCCCCGCTTGGGGTAGTTGTCGCCAAAGCTCGGATCCGCATGGGTGATACGGACGCAGCTCGCGCCGAGTTGCGGCGGTTGCGTGCCGAATTCGAGCCGCGTGCTGAAACTATTGAGAATTTCCTTCGTGCCGCCTCTTGGCGTTCACTTGCTGAGGGATACCAATTACTTGGCGATACTGACGATGTTGGCCGCTGCTATGCGGCCGCGCTTGATGCTGGGGCGATCAACCCGAATGCGCGCCCCCGTGCAGAAGATCTGTCAGCCACCTGTGTTTCGATGGCAGTGTCAGGCTATATGCCTCCCCCGGAGTTACTACTCCGCATCGAACACATACGGGCCGGCCTGGCAGATCCATGGTGAACCTGAGCAGGGCTGGGATTGCGTCAGTGGTCATGGCTTGCTCTGTCACAAGCGTTGCGGTGGCGCAGGCACCGGCCGGCGGGTCAATTCGTGGAGTGGTGTACGACAAGGAGTTCAACGCGCCCATCAGCGGCGCAACCGTGAGTGTGCTTGGCTTAAAGGCCAAGGTGACCACGCGCGAGAACGGCTCGTACATCTTGCCGAACATTGCACCGGGCGCTTACACGCTGGTGATCACGAAGGACGGATACACCCGCGAAGTGAAGGCAAATGTCCCGGTGGCTGCGGGGCAACTGGTGGATGCGGATGTCACCATGGCCGGTGAGTTTGAGGACATGGAAGAGTTTGTTGTGCAGGACGTGGACCTCGGTAAGGATGCGCCGGAGCGTCAGGACCTGGTTGTCCCCACAAACTTTGAGCCGTACGTCATCATTCCACCGATTGAATTTAGTTTGCGCTTGGAAGCTCCGCAGCTGCTCGACACTATTGGCGTGGAGATGATTTCGCGCTCCGGCGCAGGTGATGCGGCGGCAGCGTTGCTCATGGTGCCTGGTGCAACACTGCAGGATGGCAAATACGCGGTGATCCGCGGATTACCTGACCGCTACGTGGCCACGCTGTTGGATGGCATTCGCTTGCCCAGTGCGGATCCGAACAAGCGCGCTGTGAAGTTGGACCAGTTCCCCAGTGCGGTTATTCAGGGGATTCAGGTCAGCAAGAACTTCACCCCGGATCAGCAGGGTGAAGCCTCGGGCGGAGCCGTCAACATCTCGCTGAAGGACTTCCCAGATGAGTTCTACTTCCGCGTGCAGACGCAGGTGGGATTCAATTCACAGGTGAAGGACGGCGAGTTTCTGAATTACAAGGGCGGCGATCTTGGCTTCTGGGGGAGCAATGATGTGCTCTCTACTCATCCGGATCAGAACGGCGAAAGTTGGCCCAACAATCCGACGTCGACCGAGGAAGGCGCAGCGCCGCTTATCTACAAGTGGCAAACCGCGCTCGGCAATTCATGGGAGGTGGATGATGGCGTCAAAGTTGGCGCGTTCGGAAACTTCTTCTACGAACAAGATGCGTCGGCCTACGACAACGGGCAGTTGAACTCTTTGGAGCAGGCCGGTCCCGGTACCGCGATCGTGCCTGAGCGTTACGGCACGGGCGACAATTTCAAGACCGAACTGTATGACGTCACTCAAGGAACGTCCTCCATTCAGTGGGGAGGAATGGGCTCATTTGGTATTGAGACGGATGAGCACAAGCTTGGCGCAAAATTTTTGTACACACTGCTCTCCGAGAATCAATCAATTCGCCTGATTGATACGCGCGGTAAGGACTATTACTTCCCTGGTTACAACCCCGATGACATCACTGGCGTTGGCCACGATCAGCCGGATGTTGCGCCATACAACCGGCTGGAGACGCTTGACTACAGCCAATTGAGTACGGAATCGGTGATTCTCAGTGGGCAGCACAAACTCAGTTTCCTTGATCCAAGCAGCGAGGACAGCGAAAAGTCGGGGGTGTTCGACCTCCTAGTTCCAACGGTGGACTGGAAATTGGCGCTGAGCAAGGCCCGTGAGGACCAGCCCGACCAGACGCAGTTCGCTTCCTATTGGTTGCCGGCGGTGCAAGTTGCGCCGGGAGTAGTGAATCCGCAGCAATGGATTGCCTATCCGCCCGCACAGAACGCATTTGTTGGTTGGGTTCAGCACATCAATTACGAGAATGAAGAAGAGAGCAAGCAGGGCTCCTTCAATGTGAAGTTGCCATTCATGCAATGGGATGATCGCGAGGGCTACATCAAGACTGGCTCGTTCCTTGATTTGGTGTCGCGCAATTATCGCCAGGACACGTTCAGTAACGGCGGGGACCCGGATACCTCGTATTCCAGTGCTTTCAATGAGCCGTGGAGTGCGGTGTTCCCAAGCCAAGATCACCCGATCTATCAGTCGGAAACCGACATCTCATACGACGGTACGCAGGACATTTGGGCCGCGTATGCGATGATTGATTTGCCGTTGACCGAGACGTTCAACGTCATCACTGGTCTCCGTTACGAGGGCACGCACATGTCCACCACGGTGCTCCCTGATAGTAACGCGCTGTGGATCGATACCGATACTCAGCAGTTGCGTGACTTCTCCGGTACCAATGACTGGGACGCGGATTTCACTACGAACCGCTATCTACCCATGGTGGGATGCAACTGGATTTTGGAGGAAGGCCTGGTCTTCCGCTCCGCGTTTGCGCAGACGTTGGCGCGCCCCAATTTCTATGAACTGGTGCCGGTGCTGCAGTATGACTACATCGGAGGTCCGATCTTCATCGGTAATCCAGCGCTGCAGATGAGTGCGCTCAACAACTACGACTTGCGATTGGACTGGACTCCCTATGAGAACTGGCTGATTTCTAGCTCGCTGTTCTACAAGACGATTACTGATCCGATCCAGTATGTCAATCGATTCACTGAAGGATTTGCGTACACCAGCGCGTTGAACTTTCCCGAGGGCACTTTACTTGGAGCGGAGTTTGAGGCGCGTGTCACGTTGGAGCCGATGTTTGGCGAGAATTTCCGTGGCATTGCGTTGGGCTCCAACTTTACGTACATGTCTTCAGAGGTGACGTTGTCCAAAGACGATTCTGATGCATTGGCTACCTATGGCGTGAAACAGAACAGTCAGCCGATGACCGCGACGCCGGATTACCTGATGAATGTCAGTGCAACGTATGACTATGACGATTGGGGTACTCAGCTGGGAATCTTCTACACCATGAAGGGCGACTCATTGATCAGCGGTGCCAATCCGCACACCAATTTGCTTACCCCCGCCATCTATCAAATTGGTTACGGAACCCTGAATTTCACCGCTTCGCAAGAGATCTATGAAGGTTTGAAATTCTCCATCAACGCGCGCAACCTCACGAACCCCGATGTGCAAACCGAGTACCGAACCTCCGAGGGCATCAACGGCTTGAACTCCTCGTATTCGGCCGGTATCGCTGTCTCCTTCGCACTGACTTATCAAGTGAACTTCTGATGCAAGCCACACCGCAAACGGCTCTATCATCAGAAAACGGACCCGCTCCAATGACATACATGTTTCCACGCACTCTCGCCATTGTCGTCGTTGCTGCCCTCGCTGCCATCGGTTCAGCGCCTGGTTGCAAGATGATTAACAGCTTGTCCGGCACTACGCCTGAGCCGGCTGCTGATGCCGCACCGACCGCGGATGCAACCGCTGCGGCCGCTGCCGCAACACCTGTTGCTGAGCCAGTGGTTTTGGACCACACGATGACTCCGGAAGCATTCGTTCAGGCGGTGGCCGCTTCGGACTTGCTGGAGATCAATCTGGGCAGGATGGCGATGGTCAAGGCGGATGAGCAAACCGTGAAGGATTTCGGGCACCGCATGGTGACCAACCATACGGCTATCCAGGTGATCATCGGGAAGATTGCGGTTGCGCAGGAAATCACCTTGCCAACGGAGATTGCTGCTGATGACACGGCGATCGTCACAAGCCTGGAAGCCTTGAGTGGGGAGGAGTTCGATAAGGCGTACATGGCGTACCTGGCGGATGAGAACCCGAAGATCTTGGCCATGTATCGCTGGCAGTATGACAATTGCACGGATCCGACCGTCAAGCCGTTTGCGTCACAGACGATGCCGATCATTGGCACGCATGCACGCCTTGCTGAGGCACTGAACGCGGAAGTGAATAAGGAAGCCATTCGCCTCGCAGCCGAACAGAAGGCCGCTGAACTCAAGGCCGCAGAGGAAGCCAAGGCTGCTGCTGCGGCGGAAGCAGCTGCTGCTGCTGCCAAGAAGAAGCCAGCGGGCAAGAAGCCGCCTGCGCAGAAGAAGCCGGCGGGGGCGCCGTAATCGGGCATCTCTGGGGATCTTGGCTGGCCGTTCGTTGGGAATCTCAGGGCTCGAGGTCTCTGATGGCAGATCTTTGAGCAGGCTGCTCCAAGGTGCGGGTTCCGTAGACTTCACCCGTGCTTCCCGACCTGCAATACGCCGCCATTCGTTTCGAGAACTTTGTTTCCGAGATCCTCCTACCGGCCGCATTTCCGGAGCGAGCGCCGCTTAATGTTGCGGTGTGGCAGACGCCTGATCGTGTGACGCCGGATGTGGCGTTCGAACAGGCGTATGCACCAGTGCAACTTGGTTGGCGATGGGGCCCGGTGTGGAGTACGGCGTGGTTCCGATTGCGCGGCTCGTTGCCACGTTCCATGGCAGGCAAGCGGGTGGCTTTGCGCTTCTCGTCTGGGACGGAGGCGCTCCTTTGGAAGGATGGCGTGCCGAATCAGGGGTTCGATCCGTATCGCGATCTGGCGTTCTTGTGGGAGCGTGCGCCTGCGGCGAACGATGCGGCGAATGCCGGCTCTGTGGAGCTGGATCTCCTCATTGAAGCCGCCTGCAATTTGCCGCTGGGAATCAGCACTTTCTGGTGGGATCATGCGGAGCAACAGACGCGGTGGCGTGAGGAACATCCGGGTCGGCTTGAATCAGCAGAACTAGTAGTAGTTGATGAAGCGGTGTGGCGCTTTGCACAGGGATTTGATGCTGCACGCAAGATTCTCCTGACACTTCCAGAGAGTGACGCGCGTGCGCACGAATTAGACCGAGGCTTGCGTGCGCTCATGGCGCGCATTCCCGTGCGCGGCGCGGCGCAGGCTTCACATGCCATGGCAATGCATGGAGCGTGTTCTTCGCTGTTTCCGGAATTAGCGGCGCTGCTCATGGGCCGCGGGGCGCAGACCGCGGTGATCTGTGATGCGGTTGGCCATGCGCACATCGACACGGCGTGGCTGTGGCCGATTGCTGAAACCAAGCGCAAGTGCACGCGCACGTTTGCAAATGTGCTGCGCCTGCAAGAGCGATTCCCACATTTCCACTTTCTTTGCAGTCAGGCGCAGCAGTACGCATGGGTGGAGGAAAGGTCGCCAGAGCTCTTTGCGGAGATCAGCGCGCGTGTGGCTGAGGGGCGCTGGGAGGCCGCGGGTGCCATGTGGATTGAACCGGATTGCACGTGCCCGTCAGGTGAAAGTTTCATACGGCAGATTCTGCATGGGTGCGCGTATTGGGAGTCGCGCTTTGGGATCGCCGCGCCGCAGCGATTCTTGTACCTGCCCGACACGTTTGGATTTCCAGCCAGCTTGCCGCAAATCATGGCGCAAGCGGGGCTCGACACATTCATCACCAACAAGATGAGTTGGTGCGAAACGAATAAGTTCCCGAACGTCACCTTCCGTTGGCGCGGACTTGATGGAACAGAGATTCTCACGCACCTCACCCCTGGTCACAACTACAACAGTGCGATCGAGCCCAAGGAGTTTCAGTACGGTGTGAAGAATTTGGTGGAACAGGACGGCGCGCGCATTCCCATGTACTTGCAGCCGTTCGGTTATGGCGATGGCGGCGGCGGACCAACCGCGGAGCAGATTGAGCGCGCCAACATTGGCGCACGTTGCGATGGTCTGCCGCGTGTGGAGCAGAAGAGTGTGCATTCGTTCTGCGAGGATTTGCACCAAGCGCAGCGCGCGTTATGGCGCAATGGCCAAGACATCAAGGTCTGGGACGGCGAGCTCTATCTGGAGTTGCACCGTGGCACCTACACCAGTCAGGCATGGATCAAGGAAGCCAATCGCCGCGCGGAATGCATGTTGCGTCTTGGCGAGGCGCTTGCGTGCGCGCGCGCTGGCGTGACCGGCGATGCCGCGGGCGCGGAGGCAACCCGCGTGGCGCTTGATGGCACCTGGAAGACGGTGCTCCTGAATCAGTTTCACGACATCCTGCCTGGTAGCTCCATCAAGGAGGTGTACGACGACGCCCGCGAGCAATTTGGCGAAGTGCGCCGCGACGCGTTGCGCGCCGTGCAGGGCGGAATGGCTTGGCTCGCCGAGGTAGTCGCCGGTGGCGCTACTGATGCACATTCATCGGCGCAAGCTGAGAAGTTGGTGGTATTCAATCCAGCGTCTACTGAGCAGAGCGGGACGCTGGCAACGGAGGAAGGCGATGTGCTGGCAGTTCGTGTGCCGGCATTTGGAATCCAAGTGATCGACCCCGCACGCCCGGCGCAGCTGGATGCGCGCGATGCAGTGCACGTGGACGGCGAGCGCACCCTTCGCAATGGAATGGTCTCCATAACGATTGATGACGCAGGGCGAATCGGTGAACTTCGTTGCGTCCAGAGCGATCGTGTCGCAAACGGCGCTGATTCTCACGGCGCGCCGTTGCCGATGAATCAACTAGTGATCTATGAAGATCGTCCTCGTCGCTGGGAAGCGTGGGACACCGATCGTGATTATCAAGAGCAGGCGATGCGCGTGATGAGCGCTGCTCAGCGAATCACGGTGACGAAGCGTTCGCCGCTCGCCGCAGAGATCACCGTGGAGCGTCCGCTGGGAAGTGCCAGTCGCTTGGTGCAGCGCTATCGCCTTCTGGCTGGCAGTCCGCGCGTCGATATTGTCACTGACGTTGAGTGGCACGAGGAGCAGAAACTGCTGCGTGCGCTGTTCCCATGTGCGGTGCGTACGCGGCGGGCGACGTTCGGAATTCAGTTTGGCCATATCGAACGCGCCACCCATGACAACACTTCGTGGGAGCGTGCGCAGTTTGAGGTTCCCGGGCACAATTGGATGGACATGTCCGAGCCGGGGCTTGGAGTGGCAGTGCTTGATGACGGCAAGTTTGGACGGAGCGCCAAGCATGGCGTCTTGGGGCTGAGTCTCCTGAAGGCGCCAAACTTTCCAGACCCGACCGCCGATCGTGGGCATCATCGATTTACGTACTCGGTCATGGCGCATGGCGGTGACTGGCGCATGGCGGGTGTTGATGCGCACGCTGAGCAACTGAACCATCCGCTGCTGGGCGCCATGGTGAAGAGTTCGGGTGAGCGCGCTGGCGCGCATGCGCCGCGTTTGGCTGATGGTTGGCAGGCAGTCACGGTTGGTGCAACCGGTGCAGCGCATCTGGAGATTGCAGCGCTCAAGCCTGCGGAACAATCGGGCGGTATGGCGCTGCGCGTGGTGGAAGTGCGCGGCGGTGCCGGGGTTGCCACCATTCGCTGGGGATTCCCCGTCGGCGCCGTATGTGCCACCGATCTCTTTGAGCGACCAGTGGAGATTGATGGATTTGAGCACGACGCTGCCACCGGCACCACGCGATGTGCGGTGCGTCCGTTCCAAATCATCACGCTTCGCGCTGATATTGCCTCAGTAGGAATAGGTTCCTGATATGCAACTGCTCGACTGGATCATTGTGGTGGCGTTCTTGGTGGCTCTTGCGCTCTCGGCATGGAGCATGCGAAGGCACGCCAACACCGTCAGCGGATTCCTCAGCGCGAATCGCTTGGCTGGCCGGTACCTGCTCACTGTTTCCTACAACATGGCGCAGGTGGGAGTGATCACGTTGGTGTGGTATTTCCAAGTGGGCTACGACGTTGGATTTACCCAGTATTGGTGGGGTTACATGGAAGGGCCATCGCTCATCTTGCTAGCAGTGACTGGCTGGGTGATTTATCGATTCCGCGAGACACGCGCGATGACCTTGGCGCAGTTCTTTGAGATGCGATATTCGCGGCGCTTCCGAATCTTCAGCGGCATTGTGGCGTTCATTTCTGGCATCTTGAACTATGCGATCTTCCCGGGCGTGACCGCGCGGTTCTTTATGGCGATGCTGGGAATGCCCGAACGTTTCGAAGTACTCGGCGCAACATTCCCAACGTTCCCGGCAGTCATGGTGGCGCTCCTTTCCTTTGCCGTCTTCTTAGTGTTTGCCGGCGGAATGCTGGCAGTGCTGGTGACCGACTTCTTCCAAGGGGTGTTCTGCTTCTGCACGTTCGTGGCGGTGTGCTATTGGGTACTTCTCAAATTCCCATGGCTCAAGCTCGAAGAGACGATGGCGATGCTGCCTGCTGGAAAGAGCATGCTCAATCCACTGGGGTTGCAGGATGAACAGAACTTTGGCGTGGTGTTCTGGCTGATTAGCGCCTTCACGCTCTTTTACGCGTGCCGTGCTTGGCAGGGCGATCAGGGCTACAACAGTGCTGCCCGCGACGCACACGAAGCCCGCATGGGTCAACTGTTGAATGGATGGCGATACCGAACCTTGATGTTGGTGACGGTGTTGATTCCGCTTGCGGTGCGTGCGTTTCTGACGCACCCTGACTACGAAGCTGCCGCGGCGCCCCTGAAGGATCTCATTGCTTCGCAGCCAACCGAGGCGCTGCAGTCAGAAATGCGCGTTCCTTTGGCGCTGGGAGTCATGCTTCCTACTGGTCTCTTGGGTTTGGTGGTGGCAGCGATGCTGGGTGCGGCCATCAGTACCGATGAGGCGTATCTGCATTCCTGGGCAAGCATCTTTGTGCAAGATGTAGTGCTTCCATTCCGCAAGAAGCCAATGTCGGCGCGCGGACAATTGCTGCTATTGAAGGCTGCGGTGCTTGGCGTGGCGATCTTCGCCTTCTGCTTCAGCATGTGGTACGAGCCGGGTATTTACATCGCTATGTTTGCGGCGATGAGTGCCAGCATCTTTGTGGCTGGCGGCGGCGCGGCGATCATCGGCGGCTTGTACACGCGGTGGGGTACGACGGCCGGCGCATGGTCGGGCATGATCGTTGGCATGACATTGTGTGTATTGGGAGTGATCATCACCAACGTGCCTCAGGAGTGGGTGGATGGGTGGAACAATGCTGATGCTGGCGCGGCCCTCAATGCTTGGGGTGGCAGCTGTCAGTGGGTGCGTACCAACCTGACAGGCATGGTGATCAGTTTCATTGCCATGATCGCTTCGTGCATTTTCTATGTCACCGTGAGCCTAGCGGGCGGCACAAAGCAATTTGATCTCGACCGGTTGCTGCATCGTGGCGCGTACCGCACTGACGGTGATGCGGCGCTTGACGAAGCACCGCAGACGTTCTGGGAGAAGATTGGATTCGATCGGCAGTACAAAGGGTGGGATCGATTTGTGGCTTGGATCACCCTGAGTTGGCCGCTCTGCTTCACACTACTGTTCTGCGTCGGCACGCCGTGGATGGTGTGGCGCAAGAGTCAGGGCACCGCGGTGACGGATGCCGAGTGGTCGACCTATTGGCATGTGTGGACGTGGGTGATTCTGGTGGCAAGCACGGCGGTCATGGTGTGGTTTGTCATTGGCGGCATGCGCGACTACTTCCGATTACGGCGTGATCTCCGGGCATTTACTCCAGACGCCTCCGATGATGGCTCAGTGCGGTAGCGTCCTGCCATGATCAGCGTGTTACCGAAAGCCGAAGGTTGGACCGTGGAATGCACCGCGTGTAGCAGTACAGCAGTGCCTGCGGGCGTGATTGGCACACGGTTTGCGTCCGAAGTGCCGGGGTGTGTGCACTATGACCTGATGCGCGCCGGCGTCATTGGTCCAGTTGACCATGGTGATGGCGAGGCGCAGCAGGTATGGGTCGGACACGCGGATTGGCTGTGGCGCGGAACGATCGAAGTGAGCGCGGAGTTACTCGCGGAAGATTGCTGCGAGTTGGTCTTTGCATCGCTCGACACGATCGCCACTGTCACTGTCAATGGAATTGAAGTTGGGACTGCCGCAAATCAGTTTGTGCAGCACCGATTTGCCGCGAAGCGGGCACTTCGTGTTGGGGTGAATGAAATCACCGTGGCGATTCGAGCGCCCGTTGATTGGGTGACTGCGCAAGAGTCACTGCTTGGCGCACGACCGGTCAACGGCGACTGGACTCCGTATCCGTTCATGCGTAAGAGTGCGTGCAATTTCGGTTGGGACTGGGGTCCGCGCGTTCCGACATCCGGCATTCCTGGAGGAGTGCAACTGCAGTGCTGGAGCGGCGTGCGTCTTGCTGCGGTACGACCCTTAGTCACCCATTGTGATGGAGCGCGCGCCACCGTGGAGGTACACGTCCGTGTGGAGCGATCGGCGGCG
>Ga0209296_1000593_pt1 | contig 31380 bp, 56 predicted proteins | sample S_130206_EF_Meta_FD_187319 | JGI IMG/M metagenome (GOLD analysis project Ga0209296, IMG submission 187319) | Freshwater microbial communities from Lake Simoncouche, Canada to study carbon cycling - S_130206_EF_MetaG (SPAdes) (version 2) | ecosystem: Environmental > Aquatic > Freshwater > Lake ... | reverse complement strand
TAAGGATAAAAACTTTCTGTACCGTCAGATTGATAATCAAAAGGCGTAATTAGTTCTTTAGTAATATCATCTAATTCAACAGTGCTCGTGTATGGTGTTTCAGACTTTAAAAGTTTTTTCCAAGATGTCATGTAAAGTAAATTAGCAGAAAACTTAATAAAAGTCCAGGCAGTTGGTGTTATTGTAAAAAATACAATTTGACTTTTATGATGAAAGGTAGTAGGATAGAGTTATGACACGAAAAAAGCAAGACACAAAGACAACTAATTCTGCTCCTAGACCAAACGAAAATTGGGTGATTACAGAAGAAATCACTGTCAATGGACGCAAGGTGGTTAGAGGAACTGAACTATCTATAGAGGGTGAGCGTGGGAGATATAAGTTTCTCAAGCATGTATACAACCCTAAGACAGACTCATCGTGGATTGATGTGGTTGGTGGCTCCAATACCGCTGCCTCTCAGCACCGCTCCTTTAGGCAGGACAGGATTAAGACAGTCCACTGGAAGAACAAAGCTAGACCTATTCGTCAGACTAAGAAAGATTCAGTAGAATAGTTCTGATTATTTAGGAGGAGCAATGAAAGCTGATTTTTCTAACTGGACCCACAAACCAGAAAACCCTATCTTTTTAAAGGCATACGCTGAAAACGCTTTACTAGAAGGAGCAACTAGAGGCATTGTACCTGTAGTTGTTTGGAGAGATGGAGAAGCGACTCTTACTCTCACTCCTCAAGAGGGAGAACAGATTTATGACTTCGGTATTGTTGACCGTCGAGTTGTAGAGACTCCTGAAGAAGTTAAAAAAGCTTTAGAAGCTTACGATGAAATTGTGACTGCTGGAGAAGAAGAAGTTATTGAATCATCTCAGGAAAGTCCGAAGAAGGACTCCAAGCCTTAAACTGTCGTAAGTGGGACTCGTAGCTTCCTGTTCCCTTTATCTTTATTTGAACCTTAACTGGGTACTCTGTGCTGATAGGCCAACAGATTGATCCGTGCCAAGTATCAGGTGCTTTCTTATTCAGGACCCAAGTATTAGTTGCTGTTGTATCTAAGCTTCCATCTGGCAACACACGAGCGAATCTTATTTTGATGTAAGAAGGTCTCTTCTTGGGGAGCTTCAAACCCACCTGAGTGCAATAAAGTGCTCGACTTCGTTTCATCTTTGTGATTGAGGTCTTTCCATCAAACTTTAAGGTCTTCCACCCGTTTGCTTTTATCCATTGGGTTTCCTCGGTTTTCCAATGAACAGTCTCTTTTGCTAGAGCCTCTGCAGGGTTTGAAAGAAATAATGCAATAAATACAGGAAACACCGCCAGTTTCCACCACTTTTTACTCATAACCTACTATTCTATTAGATTAAGAGTTAAGACAAATTGAGGAGAAGACAAACACATGGCGCTACATAACCATCTCTTAGTAAATGGCTGGACACTAAACCCACCCAAAGAAGAGCAAGTTTTAATTGATTGGATGAGAGATCTCGTTGAGTCAATTGATATGAAGATTTTGCAAGGACCATATGCTTCATATGTAACAAAAGAAGGAAATCGTGGTCTTACAGCAATTGTGATGATTGAAACTTCTCACATTGCTATGCACATTTGGGATGAAGAACTTCCAGCAAAGGTTCAGTTTGACCTATACACCTGTGGAGAGCTTCCAACTAAAAAGATTCTAGACAACATGGAAGAAAATCTTGGTGTCTTTAACTACACACATTTAGTGCTGGAACGCACAGATGGTTTTGTAATTGAAGATTACACAAAACCTACAAAAGACTAGAGAAGCTGGGACTCATCTACAACATCAAGAGCGGTATCAAATATAACCGCCTCGTGTCGTTTGTAGTGGTGATGGCAGAAAAATAGATTGCCTGACTCAAAGGTAACTCGGTAATACGATTGTGCGTTGCACTGGTCGCATCGCTCCTTTTGAGTCAGCCATTCAAGCTCTTCAATCTTTATCTCTGGCTCATCTGCGATAGACGGGTGCTTCATTTAATAAGTTCTCCATAGATTTGTTTACATGCTGGACAGACTGGATACTTCTCTGGATTTCTAAAAGGAATCCAAACTTTTCCACAGAGAGCGACAATGGGGATACCTTCAACCATTGCCCGTGTGACTTCATCTTTTGGCGCATAGTGAGCAAAGACATCATGGTCTCCGTTTTCAGTAGAGACTTTGAGGTCTGTATCTAGACTTGCTCCAGAACCAGTTAGCGCCATCCCTAAAGTTTAGTAGTTAACTGGCTGTAGTGATTTGAGAACTGTATCGATAGGGAGAACGGCAATATGACTGGACATATCCCAACGTCCAAAAGATATTAGGAAGTTCTTATCTTTAGCTACAAGACCTGCAGCAAACTCCACACCTGGCTTATAGAAAATAAAGCCCTTTGATAGGGAGATGATGTGACCATTGGTGTCAAACTTTACAAAATAGTGAACATAAGTTCGCTCATGTACAAGTGTTGTACCAAAAGTGGTGGGTGAATAAATTGTCTTATTATTTATGTAAGTCCTATGCATTACGCCTAGATAGGTTCCGTCACCTAGCGGATGCAGATTGGTATTACCACGAAGCATGCTGATGTCTGGGTGGTCTGTCATCCGTGTAGATAACATCCCATCTTTGATAGTCATATTTGGACCATAGATAAAATCAAAATTAGGGTTTGGCTCTGATGGAAGCATCCAGTTCTTCTCTGGTCTTTTAGCATCAATACCTGCAAACTTCTCTAAGGACACAATCTTTTTACATTTAGAGTCAAGCTTTGCAATAGCCATACGAGCAACGGGAGTATGACCCTGCTCCATCATCACACAGGTAAAGTGCCAAGCATTGTCTCGCCAGAAAATCTTAGGGTCTTCAAGACCTCTATTTAGATAGATACCGACACCAGAAACATCAATCTGTCTTAGGTCTTTACACTTTAAATCTTTATCAAGTTCTGAGAACCACACTTGAGATTGAATAGTGTTTCCCTCGGTGACATCATATTTACCATTAGCAAGAATCACATAATTGCTTGAACGGATTGCAGCAACAAAACCCTTCTTAGGGTGGTGACCAATTGATGGGTTTGTCGCACACCAATGCTTATTGTCAGGGTCAACAAGACGACGCAGGTCAATAACATGTCCACCCAGTTGTTGGATGTTGGGCTGCTCGTTGGTATTAGTTGTGTTTTCCATTATATCCCTTAGTCTGAATAAATAACGCTTGGGTATCTATTTATGACATTCCTATGTTTCTTGACCACAGCAAATATATTATCTCCTATATCAACAAGAGGATAGCCTATCTCTCGAATCTTACTGATGTCTTCAGTAACTGGGTCTTCAAAAGAGTCTTCACTCCAAATACTTCCACCAAAGCCAGCAGCCTTTAGAACTGAACGAAGACCGATAACGCTGTATTCATAGTTGTGCCTATGGTATGAAGGAGTCTTTCTATACTGCATATAGAAATGTGGTTCCATCCCCCTAAGCATCTTCCATAAAGCACGACTGCTGGTGATGTTAGGAGTTGTCATAATAAGAGTCCCCTGTGGCTTTAAAACTCTATTTACCTCTGACATCATAAACATCGGGTCAAGTTCCATATGCTCTATAACTTCACAACAAAGAACGTAATCAAAAGTCTCTGATTCAATAGGGAGCGCTTGTTGTTCTAAATCAACTCTGTAGACGGGGACATCACGGTTATATTCACTAAGAGAGATAGACATATTGCCTTTTTCTTCTTTTGTTAAATCAAAATCAGTTACATGAACTTCAAGCTCTGGCTGCAGCTCTTGAAGCAACAATGGAATAACTTTGCTAGTTCCAAGCTCCAGAAGCTTTCCTTTGGGCTTTTCATCCAACAAAACCTGAGCTGTTCTCAAGGTTCTACGAGCATGAGTTTTAAGGTAGGGATTATCATACTTTGAAGTCATTGCTTCATATAAACGGGTTATATCTTCAGGTATACCGTTATTTGGATTGGTGAACACTTCATTAGTGTATTGCATTGGAGCCCTCTATCCGATTTGAACGGATGACCGCCCGCTTACAAGGCGGGTGCTCTACCACTGAGCTAAGAGGGCATGTGTCTAAAACATTATGGCATAAGGAAAGGGCGACTGGAAGTTAATCCAGCCGCCCCCTTTTCCTATGTCGGGTAAGGAAAACCTAATTGATGTCTAATTTTATCAAGGATATTTATAATGATATTATTGTTTCAACTTCGAGTTAGGAATTAAAATGGCTGATCCACTTCCAGTAGAACGTCAAGACAATTGCAAGTTTTGTGGTGCACTAAGAACTGAGACTCAAGGTAACAATGGAAACCCTCGTTGCCCAAATCAAGGATGTCCTGGACAACACACTCGCTAAACGCAACAAACGGGCAGATTTCTCTACCCGTTTGCGTTTATTGCGTTTAACTAAATAGCTAAAAGACCTGCAGGGTCAATTCCACCGCCACGAGTCCACGTTGGCTTTGCTTGGCATTCTAAGTGCAGATGAGGCCCAGTTACATTGCCTTCTGCTCCTGAGTCAAGAACATGTTGTCCCTTGACTACTTTGTCACCTTTTTTCACATAAAGCTTTTGACCATGTGCATACATTGTGTAGAGAGTTTGTTCTCCAACTTTGTGTTTGATGACTAATGAATGTGGTCCATAAGCAGAACCCCATACACCTGTGCCGATAACTTCACCATCTGCACAAGCAAGGATTTTTGTTCCTTTAGGACAAGCAAAATCTACGCCTTCATGTCTGCCAGTTTTCCACATCTTGCCGGGCTTAGCGAAGGGGCAGGTAATCTTGCCACCAGTAATTGGAAGTGCCATAAGGCTCACTCTCAATTCATTTCTAGTTTTTAGAGGTTATTTACCTCATCAAAAAAGAATACTGGATTTACATACATACGATTCTAGAAATACCAGCAGAATTAATTAACTTTGAGCAACCAGAGCAGGGTGCTCCTGTGATGTAGATAGTTGACCCGACCATCTCTTCCCATGAGCAACGGAGAAGCGCGTTTGCTTCTGCGTGCGTCGCCCAACATAAGTCGTAGTCACCTTGCCCGTGGACTGAACTCGGATCCAAGTTTCTCGGACACTCTCCTGTTGTTCCACAAGAACGTTCATCACCTGAGGGAGTTCCGTTATAACCAGTCGAAACAATCTTGTGGTTCTTGACGATAACAGCACCGTGTTGACGCCTAATGCAATCTCCTCTGAGGGAGACCGCTTTAGCAATGTTGAGGTAATAGTCATCCCAATCTGGTCGGTTCATAGTGTGTCTATTTCTGAGATGACCATAACATAGTTCGCTTTTTTTATAAAGAGTAGGGCAGCAACTACTTTGAGGATTTTATGTTTCCACTCTGGCATTTCAACTGTTGTTAATACTGCAGAAGGAATCTTAGCTTTCTTCATTATTACTTCTAATAAACTGACCGAGCTTTTCTATATTGTCATAGTCAATGTCAGCTTCTAATCCTTCAGCAATGGGACGGAACTTTCCTTCACTTCCTTCACCTTCAAGAACAGGTCCCTGACTTTTTAATAGAACTCCAAGCATGTGGTCTGCTGAATACCATTTCTTAGTTTTAGTATCAAAGCAAAGCATGTAATAAATCTCAGTGGTCACGATTCCCTCTCCGTCTACCCACCAGTTGAGTAGAAGCCCCTGCCCTTAAATATAGCCGCAGCGGTCGAATAAATCCGTGAAAGTGGCTCTCCGCATGTCGGACACTCAGTTACTTTTTGTTCTTCTCTCATTGCACGAACTTCTGTGTATAGATGCTCTGAAGGGCACTTGTATTCGTAGGTAGCCATATTTACCTATTAAGAACATACAAGTCATGGTCAACATCAGCTTGAGCCATAACCATATACCTTTTAACGGAGTTGGTTCTAATAAAACCAAGCTTCTCTGCAACACGAACACTTGCTAAGTTTTCCATTTGAATTGCTGCTTCTATTACATCTACATCAAGAACAGTAAAAGCATGAGAGATTACAAGCTTTAGTGCAGTAGTTGTGATACCACGGTTAGAGCAGAACTCATCCACCCAATAACTTGCATTGCACTTTTTAGATTCTTCTCCACTGAACTCGTAAAGAATAATTTGACCTACAAGCTTGTCTTTGTAGTAAACACTAAAGATTTTGCTTTCTGGACTAGAAGAGTTGTCTCTAGTTTCCCATCTAGATAGGTAGTTCCTATTTCTACTCTTTAGTTCCTGCACAGCAAAGGTGTCGGTATATGCAGTAGTAGAAACTGACACAAGACCCTCTGATAGACGGACTATTGCATCCGTTGTGTCAAAGTCTTTGAATCTCATGTCAGTCCCTATCCTAGTTATTTCTTTTTAGTCTTACGTTCCCAACGGGTTCCTTCTTGAACAACTCCGTCTTTATCTCCGTCTTTAGCTTTCCACTTAAAACCTTTAGATACGAGGTCTTCGTTAAAAGCAAAAAGAGCAATAGCAATAGCCATAACTCCCACAATGATAATTACTTCAATCATTATTTAGCTTCCTTCCCGATAGCAGCCCAAGTCTTTGGACCAACTACACCATTTGTTTCAGCAAGCTTATTTGTTTTCTGAAACGCTATTACAGCTTTTAGAGTGTCATCTCCAAAAACCCCATCTGCTTTTAGTTTAAGGACAGTCTGTACTTTCTTAACATTAGCGCCCTTAGAGCCCTTTTTCAATGGTGAGAAAGATGCAGGTGTTGCGTGTTGCGCAACAGGCACTGGAGTATTGGTTACGGTCTTAATCGATACTTTGGTAACGGGTGCATCAGATGAGCCAACCTTTGAAAGTAGTGGAAGGTTCTCTTCGCCAACATAAACTGGACGACCCCAACCAACTACAGCGTTTAGAAGCTTTAGCTTGTTGTCCTTGACATATGCGCGAGTCTTCTCTACGCACATTCCGCCATTGCGTTGATCTCCCTTTGCAGTCCCTGAAGTGTTGCCTTCAATAACTTGAATGGTTCCATTTCCGTTGTTCTTAATACAAAGACCAACGTGCGAGATTCGATTGACACCATCATCTGGGAAATCAAAATAAATCCAGTCTCCTGCAGATGGGTCATCATTACGAGCATCTGCCCAACGGTCGTTCTTCTTAAACCAGTCGGACGCTGCAATTGTTGCTGCTGACTTTGGATACTTCTTTGGGTCTAGTCCTGATGTGAATGCACACCAAGAAACAAATGATTGACACCATGGAAGAAAGTTTGCACCAGTCCACTTGCCATACTTTGTCTCGTTATCTTTCGGTCCTTCAATCGTACCGACTTCTGCTTTGGCAACTTCGATAATACGAGCTGCCGTACCTTTAGCTTCAGGCACAGTTATACCTCTATTCGAATATGAACATCAATCCCGTCGGATCGGGGTTAGTGTATTCGATTTAGTGGAGTAGTTCTTTCTCCGTAAGCGCTGCTTTCAGATAAAGATTTTCCCTACGCAAGAGGTAGTTCTGGCGGAAGAACACGGTGAGCATGAACAAAGAACCGCTTAAAGCAATAATCATAGCGATGATGTCGCCTGTCTCTAAAATCATTGATTCTCCTTAATCATTTTGATTTCGCAAGCGTCAGTTGTGCAATAAGCCTCTCCTATTGCCTCTGATGCGAGACCAGCGTACACCCCAGAGAAATCAATTGGGAAGAGCTTCATAGTTCCTTCTTCATTATATTCTTCCTCTGTCATTTGCGTGTAAGGCATCTGAGGGTATGTGAAGTTTCCTGAAGGTAGGAATGAGACAGTCTTTAGCTGACCGTCATACATGTGAAGAACTGTTCCAACATGCTCTGCTTCCTTCTCTGGGTCAAAGGAGATAGTTACTGAAACAGAGTTATCTGACCAATAACGCTGAGCCATTGCAGCAAGAGACATCTTTTCAAAGATAGTTACATCTTTCTCTGCACGCTCTGCATCTGACTTGATTGGGAAGAAAACAACTGAAGTTGTATCAGGTGATTCTGATGCTGGTTCAATTCGGTAGTTAGCCATCTTAAACAACGGAAGCATTGGGTCAGAGTTACCAAAGCGAATAGCGCGAAGGAAATACTTTCCACCTGGAGTCCAGTGAACTCCTGGAGACTCTCCAGCCAAGATTGAGACTGTGCCTGATGGCTTAACGGTTGTCATCTTGATTGACTCACGAACACCAAGCCACTCTGAGTATGTAACGTCATAACGCTTGATAGTTGTATAACCATCATCCATCCAATCGCGTAAGATTGGTAAGCCAACGCGGTCAGCGAAATTAGCAACACCAGACATCGACGTGCCGATGCGACGGTTACGCTGCATGATCGCGTTGGTTTCTTCCCAGTGTGTTGGGAGAAGAGTTACTGTCTTGGCATATAGATATGCAAACTTAAGTGTGCGCTTGTAATCCTCTAATGATTCGTGACGATTGAGATAAGTCTCAACGAGTGTGCACATTTCATATGACTCAAGTGATTGTTCAGCGCAAGGGTTGTAACCCATGATGCGATGGTCTTTGTTATTTGCTGGGTCAGCTAAACGACCATACTTGCGTGAAGTATCCATCCAGATAACGCCGGGTTCACCATTGCGAACAATGCCATCAATGATTGGGTCAAAGTCAGTTCCAACTTCTACTTCAACAGAGTTATTAGACATCCATGCCCAACCTTGAGAATCTGCATCGTATGAGTTGCGCTCTGGGAATACATCTGCGTTCTTTAGATTTAAGAAATCTTCATCATCAATGCGACCGATAAGAAGTTCTGCAGAACGACGAACGTTTCCTGATACAACGCAAACGCCAATCTTGTTTCCAATATCTGCAATGTCACGACGGGTTAGCTTCTCGCCACCACGACCAGTGAATTGCTTACGGATTGATTCGTGAAGTTTCTTAAGTGGGTCTGGACCAGATGCTGTTCCACCAAATGTTTTGATTGGAGTTCCATATGGACGAATCTCTGAGTAATCAAATTCAATAGTCTTTTGGTCAGCCTTTAAGAATGAGTTGATAAGAGCGCATGTTGATTCTTGCCAACCTTCACGAGTATCTGGAATTACATATGTAGATACTTCTTGAGTAGTTGTGTAGATTTCAAAATCTTTATCTGCACCCTTGTCATCAAAACCAACACCAACACCAAGCATTGATGCTTCCATCAAGAAAGCAAATGGTTTAGCTGGATTGTTCTTTGTCATTTCAAGTGTTGAAACAAATGCACAGTTTTGCAATGCAGCAGAGTTCTTCTGCTCATTAACAATGTTTGTTCCCATAACCCAAAGACCACGACCTGGTGGTGTCCACTTCAATTCAAAGAGACGGTCAAATGCTTCTTTAGCTGATGCTTGCGCCTTTGCATCGTTCCAAGGAAGTCGTGATGACTTGCAGTGGTCCTTCTGCAATGAATACATACCATTGATGACTCGCTCGCAAACATCTACCCAAGTCTCTTTAGTTCCGTCTTCTTTTAGACGAGAGTAGGTGCGAAGAAAAGTAATTTCGCCAACAGAGTTACCTGCTGCGTCACGATAACCAAACGGTGCTTTTTTCTCTTTGTAAGTAGAAATAAAGTCCTCTGAGAGGCGAAAAGAGAAAGAAATAGCCACGTTTGCTCCAAACGGTAGATTACGGATATTAGTTGTAAACCCTAGACAGACTATCTTAGAGAGGTCTGTAACTTTCTAGAAAAGAGTTGGGTAGTCCAATTCTTTACTAGGTGATGGGGGTTCATCCACCAAACCTAGTGCATAACCCTTAGCAAGTTCAATTCCAGAAACAAAGTGATTTGATAAACCATTCACCCTGCTATTTTCAATAAACTTTTCTAGCCCAGCAGCAATTTTGTGACGAGTGTCGTATTCTATTTGAGAGCGAAAACTTTCGTAATCACTCCACCTAACTGCGGTGTCTTCACCCATTCCCATGTTGCTACCTAAACCTCTCCCTTAGGGTTGATTGTTATGAACTTAATTGGAAGCTCTAACTGCTTCGCAATTTCAAATTCTAATTTAGCACCTTCTGACTGCTCCCAGTCTGGAAGCATCATAACTGCATCGGACTGTAAAAGTGCTTGAATATCTTTTCTCATGTACCAAGCCCTAGCCATTACTTGGTCTCGGGGTCCAACTTCTGAAGGACTAAAAACTGCATAGCCTTGTTCGCGTAATGTTTTTGCTGCTTCATCAAATGCAGGACGGTTGTAATCAGGAAGACCTGTCATTGGACCAGAAAGATAGAAATGGAAACGGTCTCCATTTTCATATGCCTTGCTTAATAAATAATTTGCAAATCGTGGACTAAGCACTATTACAGTTGTGCACAGTTAGCAACACGTCCATCGCGCCACATTCTGCACATTCAATCCGTTCTATGTTGTTAGGCTCTAAGTCATAATCAAGATGAAGAGTTCCTTCAACTTCAGCTTCGTCAGGGATACCTGCATCTTCTACTGCTTTAAGCCACTCTCTTACATCTTTTACATACGCTGGGTTACCAACACCTGCGTCCATGAAAATAAAAGTAGCGTTAGAGCGAGTTACAGTTTTACTGCGATAACTACCTATACGGTATTGAGGGGTTTCAAGAATAGGTTCATACTCTTCTTCCTCTTCCTCAAAATCTTCGTTAAGCAAATGGTCAACTACAAAACTGACATCCTCATAAATCATTGCGTATTGAGAGTCTCTATTAGTTGCATCCCACTCCATAGGAGACTCGCTGGGATCAAAACCTCTTGTAATCAGTAGTTTTGTAGCAATGTTTTGTTTAAGTAGTTCAATGCTTTCAGCCATAGAAAAACTCTAACACCTATATAGTCAATACGCTATAGGGGTCACTTAACTGTAAAGCCGTGCTTCTTACCAAGCTTTGAGAGAGTGTCTCTGCCGGGCAGACCATCTGCATCATCACCCTCAAAGCCACACTTCTCTTGCCACATCTTGTAGACATTCTTTGTATTATTATTAAATAATCCAGTAGCAATAATAGTTGAGTGAGGGAACTCTTTCTTTAGGGCTTCCTGAATGATTCTGATGTCATGGTTTTTATATGCTGGTTTTACCTGCAAAAGACGGACCACTGGTTTCTTAGGCTTCTCTACCTTTACTTCAGTCTCTACTACTTCTTGAGGCTTACGGTAGAGGTCAATAAAAGTTCTAATGTTGTTGAGTTTTATTCCTACATCTGTCTTACGCTTTGGAGCCCAGTCTTGATGACGAATTACTGCTTCAGTAGGCCAATCAAGCAAATCAAATAATGCAGCGCAGTAGCGTGCAACGGAGTCAAACTGAACTTCATTCATACCCCACTTGGGAGTTGTTCTGGTTTTAGCATTAATCTTTGTGCTTGAAGATGCTTCAATTTCAATTCCAATGAGATAACGGTTGCCTTCATCTTTTGGAATGTCTGTCTTATTAATAGTCATTGGTCCACCAGCGCCAGCGTGATATGCGCCCTTGCCAGCAATAATCTGCATACGACCACTTCTGCCTACAACAATGTGACAAGCCCTTGCATCCCCTGAGAACTCGCCGGGGAAGCGACACCAACTGAGTGAGGGCATATCTCCCTTTGCAAACGGTGAGCATCCTGTGTGATGCCATACAACTCCGACAGGATTGAAACCTGCTCCATAGGGAGCGATGTCCAGCCATGTGTCATCGACATCAAAGTCAACGCCAGCAATTTCTGCTGCCTTGATAAGTGACATTGGATTCCAAGCCTTCATATCGTTTCCTTCCGTGTTGGATGTACTGCCACCCTACAACATTGAGATAAGCTAAGATTATGAATGTTCCTCATTACGATGTTGTAGTTGCAACACCAGGTCACTCTCTAAAAGCTGACTATGTGAAGTCTTTGATTGAAACAACCAAGTGGTTAGATTCCAAGGGTTTGAGTTACCACTTTGTCTCTCAGTATTCCTCCTTCGTGCCAAGTGCTCGTGAAAACACTGCAACGGATAGTTATGGAGCAAATTGGGTAGCAACTGAGTTTGGTGCAGGAAAGTTCACCTATAGCAGGATTATCTGGATTGACTCCGATATTAGTTGGAAAGTGGACGCTCTTGAAATGCTTCTATCCTCCGACAAGGACATCATCTCTGGAATGATGCCTGTGGATAGAACTGGTCGAATTGGGGCTATGAAGCTAAATGATGCTGGAAACCCTGTCAGTTTGAACTCTTTGGACTACATCCTAGAAGCAGAACCTTTTGAGGTAGATGGAGTCTCCTTTGGCTTCTTGGCTGTGCGTCAAGGGGTCTTTGAGAATATGAAGCGCCCTTGGTTCAAAATCCGTGATATATCTCTGGAGACAACAGACTTCCGTGTAGATATGGGTGAGGACTACTCTTGGTGTGCAAATGCTGTAAGTGCTGGGTTCTCTATTTGGGTACATCCTCTTTCTAAAGTCGAGCACCATAAAGAGATGATTCTGACGGTTTGAGCTTAGGGCCCTATCCAACATCCAAATAACTTTTTTGGCATATTGCAAAAACCAGTTGTTTTGTATCATATTTTACAAGTTATGACATCCGAATAACTTCCTGACCTGTGGAAAAGTTATCGGAATGTTATAAACATCCTGTGGATAACCCTGTGGATTAACCTGACTTATATGACACTTCTATACCGATTTCGGTATGGTTGTGATTAGTTGAATGGTCGTGTATAGTCTAGGGATTATGGTAATCTTCCTGCAAAAAAGGTCAACCTTTTGGACTTTGCTATGAAAAGATACTGACAAAGAAATGATGTTTTAGGGAGGATAAAGCTGTTAGTATCTTTTTCTGCAGGAAGGTCAGTTACTAACATAAATAATCAAATGGAAAGTTTTGTTTGATGTTAGTGCAACTAAAAAACTATACATGTATTACTTAATTAGTAACTATATTTACAGAAGGTACAGATTTTTTTCTCTTACGCGTAGTAAAAGAATAGTCTCAACTTAAGAACTTCAAAGTATAGTTAAGTATAGTCTGGTATAGTGTCTTCCTACATTCAAATAACCTAGACAGATACTTCCCCAAAATAGGTTGGTTGGTTTTAGGATTTATAGTTGACAAGTTCTAGGGAGAGCCCCTAGACTCGGTGGTGTAATAAAGACACCAGCGACGAAAGAGACGGAGTAGATATGAAAGTTATTGGACTTGAATCCAAAACTGTAACTGTGGGAAACCTCAGTCCTAATGTTGAGAGAGTTGTAGCGATAGTTGCTCAACGTCTTTTGAAGGATTGGTTTCCAACCAAGCTTCCAGTTGACCTCTATGAATGGACTGAGATTGCAATGAAAGATGCAACCTCTGTTACTCAAGAATTGATTGAGCAAGGTTTCATCAAGATTGAGGGAGTTGAACCTAAATGACAAACTGGCAGATAGTCGGAATGGCAATACTCAACTTCAACTCTGTTCTTCTTGCAGTAGCTCTTATTCAATACAAAGAGAAACTTAGACGACAGAAAATGATAAAAGAAGTTATCGGGGAAATTGAAGAACAAATTGATACTGAGATGAAGTTCATCAATATTGCTCACAACTTTGATAAGGACGGGAACTAATGACATCAGCAAAAGACGCACTAGCAGCAATGGGTATCGGTTTAGAAGAAGCAGTTCAAGCCGACACAAGACTTAAAGAACGACAAGTTCGTGATCCACGAATCTGTCTATGTGGTCATGCCATCAATAAACACATCAACGAAAACGGAATCGTTCTCTGTACACCAAGCCGAATGGTTTGCCCTTGTAAGTCTGTACGAGCCGTTATTGAAGTTGAGGACACTCGCAAGTTTCTACGCAAGACAACAGGACCCGGAGTAGAGCATGCTCTAGTTCGTGGAATCGCTGCACTTGCTGATATAGGTAAAGAAGCAAAGTGGATTGACCCTATCAAGTGCGACCGATGTCAAGCCACCGAAGGACGAATCGTTCCTTGCCCAATCACCGAAGGAAAGCAAGTTGCCTACAAAGCAACTGGTCGTGACGCTCTCCTCTGTGAAAAATGTATGGAGGAAATCTAATGACCCAGCCAATGGAATCAATCAACTCAAAGCTCCGACAACTTACGTTGGAAAGAACCATCACCCCCGAGTCCATGCTCAAGGTTTCACAAACCGTTCAAGAAGGAATCTCTGAGTGGACTGAATCGGTTACTGCTCAGATTACTTCCATGATTTCTGAATGGGAAGCCTCTATGGGTGAAGATGACAAGACTTTCTATAGTTTGGGATTGCGTCGTGCCATTGACATCATCTCTGGTAATACCGCCTACTCCCAACTGCCCATCCTTGAGACCGAAGAATACTTACCTTCAGAAGAAGAATGAGTCCGTACAACCTCAAGGGTGAACTTGTAAATCGATGCAACAGCCATCAGAACAAAATGATTTACAAGAACCCAACGACCCTACTCAGCGTCATCCTTAAAACGGAGCAAGAGCAGGGAGTCAAGTTAACTTGGTTTAAGTGCGAAGTCCATAACGGATACCACCTGACCAAATGGGAAAACAAGAGGGACTGACAATGGACTTCCGATTTAAGAAGAGCAGGGAGGAGCTACGTCGTCTTCTTGACTTGAGAAAATCTTCCGCATCTAGCCCTGCCAAAAATAAAAAGCGATATTCCAGAAAATCCAAACACGCTGGAAAAGATACCAACTGGGACTAACTCAGAAGCACTTTTCTGTTCAGATATTGAACGGGTCGTCCAATCCTCGCAATGTTTTAAATACCCTTATTTCCTCGTATTTTTAACCTGCAACCGATTTAGTTGTTTATGAAAGGTGTTTGACTCTCTCAATTTTCCCCGGAAAAAGTTTTGAAAATGTCGTAACCTTCTGGTAGTGGATAAAAAAGTATCCACCCTCTTAGAAGGACATAAACCAATGAACAAAGCAATGATTGAGTCATACCTCCGCAACCTTGCGGGTCAGGTTATCGGCGCAGTAATGATTGTTATGCAGACCTCAGGAGTGTCATCACCTCTTGACTTCTCAACAAGCGAATGGCTCCTTGTAGCCAACGCACTCTGGGCTTCCCTTGTACCTGTGGCACTTCGCTACATCAACAAGCAAGACCCAGCTTTCGGGCGTGTCGCTGTGGTAGCAGCAGCCGAAGTGAGCAAGAAATTATCCACAACCGCGAGCGCAGCAAAGAAGCCAGCGGCAAAGAAAGCAGCTCCAAAGAAGTAGAAGTTGTTGGGTTCTGGCCTGGAGATCTGGGCCAGACTCAATAAATTTTTACCCCCTTGGACAACGGACATAGGAGAAAAATGCCAACACCCAAAATGACGGTTACTCAACACGCCGACAAAGAGATTGCCCTAAAGGCAGATATTGAAGAACTCATCCGCCAGCTTCGGGATAGCGAGTATCGCACCAAGCGGGAGAAGGAAGCCATCTCATTTGACCTTCAGGCCAAACGGGTTGAACTTCGTGAACATATTGCGATCCCACTTTCTGATCTAGACAGAGGGTAAAAATTTTGACTGAGCTCATCAGCTTCGAGCCTGAAAAGGAAGAAGAGGATACGGAGCCAGCGTTAGATACACCAATCGATATGAGGCCAGACCTCACTGCTATTGGATTGATTGAATTAGAACGCGGCGTCGTAGAAGACTCTTACGAGAACAGGCAAGTACTTCGCGGTGCCCATATGAACTGGGATGCTGTCTATTCCCAGACGGGTGCACCAACGGGCTTGATTGCGGCTCGCTCCCAAGAGCAAACTAAAGAACGGCGTGTCCTCTCACTGGTTGAAAAGAAACCGCTGATGACGGACCCACTTAACAATAACTCTGACTACTTGACGGGCCTCGACCTGATTGTGGACGAATCGGCGTGCCGTATCACCCCACCGTGGGTAGTCGCTGCCACCCGCGTCTATCTAAAAGAGCAGGAAGATGGCGGCCCGAAAACTCAACGGCGTGCCCCAGCTGTTCTCCCACATCGCTGCAGAATCGTGAAGTCGGATGGGATCCGCTGCATGCTGTGGTCATCGGGACGGATTAAAGATGACGGCTTGTGCCGAGTCCATCTCAAGACGCAACGGAAGCCCGGCGAAGATGTTGAACGGGCGAGACGCAAGTTGATGCAGTCTGCCCCTTACGCGGTAGATGTACTTGAAGAACTTATGGAGACCGCTATCTCTGAACCCGTCAGGTTAAAAGCCTCAACGGAAATCCTTGACCGTGCTGGAGTACGAGGCGGCATGGATATCGGCGTGGATGTAGAAGTGACGGATGCTCGTAGCCCAGCACAGATTGTTGCGGAGCGGCTTGCCCGTTTGTCCCAAGGAGCAATCATTGTTGCTGGACGTCTGGGATCTACAACTTCCATACAAGATGCGGATGTTACCGACGTAGCTCCAGAAGACCCTAAAATTTTTACCCCCCTACCCGCAGCGGCTGAAGAACCAGAAGTTGTTGAATCCCAAGAAATCTCAGCGGAGGAGCTCGACGAGCTATGACCACATTAGAACAACTTCATCAAATGGCAGCCGTGCATGCGGCCCGCTTAGAAGAGGATATTAAAGAGTGTCGTACCCGCGATGAACATATCCGAGTAACGGCTCGCGCAAATGAAGCAATGGAGATTCTTAACTTTCTTATCGCGGCGAGCGCTGCAGAAATTAAGTTAATAACTAGTTAGGATATTCATATCCTATCTAGTAATTAACGGCTTGTCAAGTAACGAGGGGTAAAAATGGAACGGGTGTTATCGGATTGTTTCTGGTGCGGCGAGTCATACGAACGCGGCGTGTACGAACGGTGTCCCAATTGCGCAACGGGTCTTGCACCAGGTGCAGCGATCGGTGACATCCAAATAACTTTCGCTGCAAACAGCGGCCCGCTACGTTCGGGCCCGATCAACGGCGAGGTCTCAATAACTTCCTCTACTCAACGGTAGCTTAAAGCTTCAGAGAAGCGGCTTGCCCGTACAGACTTAATTCTAAGTCTGTCCTATTAAACGGCCTGTGGATAACGGCCTGCCTGTGGATAACTAACGGAGGAGCTGCAGCTGCAGATCCCACATCGGAATAACTTATTGACCGCCCGGCCCTGGATGGATCGATCAGCGGCGAGCGATTTCAAACCTGAGTCGGACTGACTCAACCTTAAATTAATAACGGCATGCGTTACTAACGGCGAGCGTTACTAAAAGGTGGTGGTGATGGTAACGGTGGTGGTGGAGGCGGAGCTGTAACGGTATAGATGCAAATAACTTTTTAACGGCGAGCTCCAGATCTCTGATCCAACCGCAGCGGCGAGCGCATAGGGGGGTAAAAATTTTGATGCCATCCCAGTCCTAGCTTCCAAAGTTATTGGGAAGTGCAGCAACGGATCAGCCTGGACCGCAAGGACCTCAAGAACCAACGGGACGCATCGGACCAACAGGACCAACGTCGAGCTGATCGGACATCCGAATAACTTTGACAGCAGCGGCCCGCACGTTGAACAACCTATGAAACGATTTCTAATTTGCAACCTTTGAAAATTAACAACGGATGCGAGGGAGGAGCCAAGTCGGCAAGAACTAGAAGTTGTTTGTAGTTGTGGATAGCTGTCGAACGGATCCAATCCAAAACTTAAAACCGCTATTTTACGCGTAGTTGCATCCGAGGAATAATAGTGGTAGCCTAGCGGCTCCGCCGCTAGGTGAACTTCCCAACAACTTATTAACTTTAAAACCTGGAGCTGCGTGTCCTCCAGAGATTTTTACTAACCAACTTGTATTATTGCGCGGCCTGCTTTATGATGAAGATTCATCACTAACTTAGGTAGGTAAAAATGTTAGAAGTAACCGCTGCGTTCTTAGTTGGACTAAGTATCGGCTTGATAGCACTCGCTGTATATATGAAACGGCAAGTAGGTAAGACCGTTCCCACATTCTTTGACGAGCGTCAGTACAAACGGATTCAAAAAGATTTAGACGACACGCTAGAAAAAATTCGCAACATAGGTTGACAAACAGCGAGCGCTCGCTCTATAATAGATATCAACAACGACGAAAGGATAACGGCGTGAAAACAACAAACGAGATAATTGAAAAGAGCGACCTCAAAGAGTATCTACGAGATGCCAAGGGAATTGCATTCGATACCTGCCACAAGATTTATGTCTTGATGGACGAGGAGCAGATGGTTCTAATGCGGCAATACGGATACGACCCACTAATCACTTCAGGCGAGATGTCACCTGAGGATATGTATGAACGGATAACGGAGTGGTTCGACGACTCTTGCGGATTGCGTTTCATTCAAGCGGTTCACACGGACCCTAAAGACCCTAACGCGGGGTTCATCAGTATTGTCGGTCAGTTTGACGACGAGGAAGATGAGGAGGAGTACTAATGATAAAGACCGTAATAGATACAAAACCTTCTTGCGACTTCGGTTGCGGCAAGACCGCTGAGTATGACGGCGTGACAAAAATGGGACCTTGGGCATATATGTGCCAAAGTTGTTTTGATGTCAACGGCCTGGGCGAGCTCGGGCTCGGCAAGGGTCAACGGCTTGTTGTGAAAGAGGCGTGATGTCAACTATCAACCAAAACCTCAACGGATACATAAACGGCACGAGAGTTCCAGTATGTGTGGAGTGCGGCAAGGACCTGACACCCGATGAACTTGGGTACGGTCACGATTGCGAGGGGGAGTAAAAATGGCACGGATTGTCCACTTCGTAGTAGCGGTTGACTTAGATAAGAAAACCACTTTCATAGACGATGACACTTTCACGGCGAGGTTTGCCGACGGTGCCCTCTATGATGAAGAAAAGGAAGAGTGGCGTGCAGAAGACTACGACACTGAATACCTTCCAGCTTTAGAGATACTCAACACGGTTCCACTCTCAAAGGAGTAAAAATGACGACAACAGGATTTAGCATCTTAGATAAAACAACGGGTAAAAAATTAGCAACGCTACCGCTGACGATTTCTATCGGGTCAACCGTAGAAGGATTCCAACGAGCAGGATACGAAGTTATTTGGACTTGGGAGGAGGGCCCGATCAGTGCCTAAAGAAACTTACTATTCAAAAGAGGCGAGCGCACTCGTGGGTAAAAAAGTTGTAGCGGTTCGTCCCTTCCACAAGCAGGAACTTGATGACTACGCGTGGGGAGACTACGACGCGGAGAAAGCGATTGTGATTGTCTTTGATGACGGCACGGTTGTAATCCCACTACAAGATGACGAGGGCAACGGGCCCGGTGTGTTGGAGTTTGCGGAACTAGCCAAGGTATGATAATCTTTCTGTCAAACGACGGAAGGAAAATGAATGACAAAGGAAATAGAACTTAGCACCACCTCTAGGGAAAACTTTGAGGAATGGGTTGGCGAGCCTCTTACTGATGAGCAGTGGGCGGAAGTTGTAAGCGAAGTCGAGGGAAGAACCGAAAATTATTTGGACGGCTTGCTTTCTGAATTGGTGCAAGACCATAAAGAAAAAGTCGGCATCTTTGACGAGGCTGAATAATGTTTGGCGCATACGCAGTTATGAAGCACGACTCAAGAGCAGATGCTTGGTTTGATTCGGATAAACGATTCGCAACTGAAGCAGAAGGCGTTGTGTGGATAAACGGAGAAGAAGGCGATTTGTTCGCTGAGTCCTTCGGTGACGAGTCTAAGTCAGATGAGTATGAAGGTTATTGGCTTGATGATGTTGTAGTTGTAGAGGTAAAAAAATACAGAGTTCGTGCAACTAAGCGTCTTCACCTTGAGTGTGTCATTGAGGCGACTAGCCAAGAAGAGGCAGAAAGAATTGCCGACTATGAACTTATTACTGACGACTTCACAGAAGAGAACACAGACTTCACTTTAGAGACTGTCGTGGAGATTGTTTGCTGTTCCCACGAAGCCCACGAAAATTATTGCGATTGTTGTATGAGTAGTTGCGATACCTGTTCCAAGGTAGTATGATGAAGTTATCTCGCAAGGGATAATCCAAAACGACGAAAGGAAAATGAAATGCCAAATTGGGTATTTACAAGTATGACTGTATTAGGTAAAGAAGAAGACCTAATAAAGTTCAGAGACAAAGCAAGTAAGTCTTATCAGACTTTTCATAAAGGCGACTTTGTTGAGAAGGAAGATGGAACTAAGTCTTACGACTCAGAGATTGTAAAAGAGAGTCTTCACGAAGCACCTCTATCTTTTATGAACTTTCACACCCCTGCTGACCTTGATGCTTACTACGGCGCATCTGACTACAAGCCTGAAGGCTATGACGAGATGAGTATGGAAGAGCGTATGGCTCACGCTATGAAGTTCACAAGCGACGGCTGGTATGACTGGAATGTTCGTGAGTGGGGAACAAAGTGGGACGCCTGTAATTCTGAAATGACAAGCGACGACCCATCTTCACTTTCTATCGCATACCGATTTGATACGGCTTGGTCACCTGCTGAAGGTGCTTTTCGTAAGATGGTTGAGCAACACCCTGAACTTGACTTTGAGTTTTACAACGAAGAAGAGCAAGGCTGGGGCGTGGAGTATGAAGGCACGAACGGCGAGTTGTCTATGACTAAAGAGTGGGACATACCGAACTCACATCAGGACTACTTAGACCTTGATTGGGAGTGCCGTGCTTGCGAATACTTCTCGGACTCAGGCGACCCTGACGACCTTCACGACGATTGCCCCGACAACAAGAAGGCAACGGAAGAAGCAGTCCAACAGATGGAAGACATCTCCGAACTAATCGGCTAGAACTTTACGGCGTGGAGTGGGGGAGGCGAGAGCCTCCCCTTCTTTACGGCGAGCGCAGGGTAAAAATAAATGAAACGGAGGAACGGCGTGACTGTAGAAGAACGGCTTGCTGGCTTGGTAATAGAGAAGTGGGGTGCAGATAACGGCGTGAAGTATCTGTCGTCTGTGATAACCACCCTCACAACGGCTAGTCAGATGCAAGTGCTAATAAAGCAGATGGAAGACCAGTTAGACTAACGGCAAGACAAACGGCAAGACGAGAGGATTCAATCGTGGGTAAAAAGAAAACGGCAAGCGTTGAGAAGACGGAGCTGATCGAAGCAGCAACCGTAGAAGTTGTTCGCACCTTGAGCTACTTTGCTGAAGATGGGAACTACGGAAGTGCAAGTGGACTCACCATTATGGAGACTACGCATTGGAACGAACTGGATTGGGAAATCCTTGAGGGAGCATCAGACGGTGCACGCCCTGAAGTTGCACGAGTCCTTACGGAGTCGTATGAGCCAAATGCAGATGAAGCAGCCCTTCGTGCAAAACTTGCTAGTCTCGGTGTAGACCTGACAGAATACGAAGCAGGGTAAAAAGTTTATAGTCTTCGCGGGGTTTCTTCGTCGTTTCCCCGCGAACCCGACCTGAGCCAAGTCGTGATAAAACTGGCTCACTTTCTTTTTCTTCCTCATGTTTTTACCCTCGCTGCCAAGATGGCTAGTAGGGAACTCAAAGTTGTTGCGATGTCTTGCATTATGCAAAACCCTGTCACACCCCTGTGCTATCGCGACACGCCAAAAAGATTTTTTAGATTTCTTTCTTTTGGTGTTGCATTTGTCAGATAGGTGGTGTAATGTTTCAGTAATGCCAAAAGGCAGGAAACGACGAAAGGACACCCTATGGGAGACAGAGCAGTAGCAGGGTTTAGAGATAAGCCCTCATCACCAACAATTTTCATTTACCAGCATTGGGTAGGTGGAGACCAGAGCGAGGTTCTCGCATCTGCACTAGAGGCAGCACGACCACGATGGGGAGACGACTCTTATGCAACTCGCATTTGTATCTCTCACCTGATTGGCGACCAATGGAATAGCGAAACAGGCTATGGCATTTATGTAGGTGGCACTAAACACGGGGCTGACTACAATCAAATCTTGATTGTTGATTGGACTCGCAAGGTAGTTATGGTTTGTGAAAACGATAACTCAGACAATGTAGTTGGAGAGATTTCATTTGATGATTTCATCGCCAACCCTCAGGTGCAAGTTGCCAATGCTTCACTTGACCTCAATGCCCAAAAAGAGGCAGAGTTCCTCGCGAAGTATCCTGACCTAGCAAAACTCTAAAAAGAATTATGGGGGAAGGCTTGACAAAGTGTTGAGCCTTCCTCTATGATAAAACCACTAGCCCAAATGACGAAAGGACACCCAATGCTAGATGTAACAAAAGAAGTGCAAGGCGTAGCCTTGTATGCAGAGTTCAGAAAACCCGGAGCGATGATGCAGATTTTCATTACTCCTGATGGTTTCTCTACTGATGGAAAAGAAGTTCCTGCTTCTCTCTATCGCAGAGTTATCACACCTTCTACGCCAAAGAAACAATGGCGTAACTCAAACCTAAGTTGGAAGTCAATCTCCGACCTCAATGGAGACTCACTACCAAACGAAAAGCGCGAGACTTTCGCAGAGAGCAGATTGACTTTTGCTACTCAACTTTTTGATGGTATCAAATCAGGTGGGTGGGTTCTAACAAAAGAAACACTACACATAGAAATCTCTAACAAAGATTTAGATGATGTTCGTGCAAGTAAGACACCCAACAAGTTACTTTATCGTATCAACCAAACAAGAGATGCTCTCGGCTTTCCTGCCGAAGTAGCGTAACTAGAAAACACAGGGAGAAAAAAAAAATGACGACAGAAACAATGAAAGAAAGATACACAGACATTGGCGCAGGCTTTTGGGAAAGCGTCATAGATGTTCTGAGTCAAGGAGTCAATAGCGACTCTTCATTATCACTCAATGCAAAAGTAGCACCTTCAGGTCGCTATGTTGCTCGCGCAAGTGGAGCAGCAAGAGCGCCACGAAAGTCAAAGGTTGCAGAGAGCGCAGTAAATGTGGAAGGTATGGAAGGCGAAGATGCTTATGTTCGCCCCAATGGTGCTAACTATTTCTCACGCAAGTGGGGTATGCACTCAGATGTTCTAACGCTACGCAAAGCGCGTGAAGCAACTGCAACTGTGTTCTCAGGTAAAGAGGGTTCTCCAATGTTCGCTCTTCTCTATGGCGCTCCGGGGTGTGGAAAAACTGCACTCGTAGAGGCTGCTTTTGACGACATCTTTACACTTATGGGAACAGGAGATACAGAAGTCGCAGATTTAGTTGGTGGCTATGTGCAAACTCCTTCAGGTGGTTTTGAGTGGATAGATGGAGATTTAGTAAAGGCTGCCGAAACAGGTAGCGTTTATTTCATTGACGAAATTGGTTTGATTGACCCTAAGGTTCTTTCAGTTGTTTATGGTTTGATGGACGGACGCAGAGAACTTTCTGTAACTGCAAACCCTGAGCGCGGAGTTGTAAAGGCTCACCCAAACTTTTTCGTAGTCGCTGCGACAAACCCAAATGCTCCGGGAGTTCGTCTCTCTGAAGCATTGTTATCTCGCTTCACTATTCACGCAGAAATGACAACTGATTGGTCACTCGCTCGCAAGATGGGTGTTCCTGTTCCGTTGGTAACTGCTGCTCAAAATCTTGCTAAGAAGCAAGTTGCGAGAGAAGTTTCTTGGTCTCCACAAATGCGCGAACTCTTAGCGTTTCGTGACATCGCGGAAACTTTCGGAACTCCTTTCGCTATCTCAAACCTTCTCGCTGCTTCACCTGAGTTAGACAGACCAATGGTGTCTGATGTTCTAACTCGCGTGTATGGAGACGAGTGCAAGCCTGCCAAGATTTAGTTACTCCCTGTGGCTAAGTCTTGGTCGGAAAAGGCAGGGTGGGCGCTTCATTGGGTGTCGCGCCCCCCTGCTACCCCAAAAGGGGTTGTAGCAAAAAGAAGCTAAAAACACGCAGAAACGAATAAGTCATAGAAGTTGCATCTCACCCAAAGATGCTCTATGATAAAGACATCTCTTGGACACAGAGACAAACGACAAATGGAAGGAAAGACAAATGGCTCATCTAAGTAATAGCGCAACTCGCGCAGAGAATACTCCTGCCGAGTGGCTAGGAGTTGGTAAGGCAGTTGGAGAACTTGCTAACAAGTGGAGTGGTCGTTACGACCTAGTTGGTTATGTAGGAACAAATGCAGGTCACGGCGCACCTGCTTGCTACAACCCATCACTTGCAGAAATAGAAGTTGATACTGCGATTGCTTTTGGAAAGGTAATCACACCTGCGATGGTGGGAGACCTTACTGACAGAAAGCAACAATACGATTTCCCTAAGGCGACAGGTGCAATTATGCACGAAGCCTTCCACGCAAAGTTTTCTCAATGGGATTTAGAGAAGGCATACAAGGCGCTCGCAAAAGATGAACACGAAGCATTGGTGCTACTAGAAGAGTCTCGCATTGAGGCACAAGGATTACGCGAGATGCCTGACGCACTTGTATTCCTACGCGCTTGCGCTATGGACATTGTGATTAGCGATAGCAAAGAAAAGTTTGCTAGTTCATCTAATACAAAGAGTGCAGCGTTTCTAGTTGCCACAGTTCACGCTCGCGTTGATGCAGGTGTGTTAGACCCATACGAAGTTTCAGATTTGATGGATTTAGTTTCAGATTATCTAAGTGAAGAAGTTGTTGTGAAGTTGCGCGAGATTGCTCGCAAAGCACAGGCACACACTCTTCACTCAAATGCAGAACCTCTTTATGAATTGGCGAAAGAGTGGGCGAAGTTAGTTCGCGAAGTCGCTGAAGAAAAAGGTGAGACACCTGAAGAAGGTGGAGAAGGTGGAGAAGGTGCATCTTCAGAGTTCATCAAAGAAATGATGGAAGCATTGGAAGAAGCAGGTGTAAGAGTTTCTATTGCTAATAGCGATGAACTTGCAGACCAGCAGACAGATGAAGAGTGGAAAGAAGAAGTCAAGTCAAAGCAAGACTCTGCAAAAGAACAGAACGACAATAAAGAAATTGCATCGCAGGTTTTTGCAAAGAACACTTCTGAGTCAGGTGGAAAGACATCTTCTCGTCTTACCGAAACTCGCAAGCCAACTGCACAGGAAAGAATTGCTGCGGTAACTGTCGCTCAACAATTAGAGAAGGCAAAGTATCGCGAGCGCGATGAAATGGAAATTACTAGCGTGACTCCTCCCGGAAGATTACGCACTCGCGCATTGGTGCAAGGCGCTGCTCTCAAAGAGCGTGGAGTTCGCCAACAAACTGAAGCGTGGCGCAGAACAGTTCGTAAGCACACAGACGACCCAACACTTACAGTTGGAGTGATGGTAGACATCTCAGGCTCTATGGGTTCTGCGATGCAACCAATGGCTACAACTGCGTGGGTTATGTCTGAAGCAACTCGCAGAGTGCAAGGAAAGTGCGCGATGGTTTATTACGGCTCAGATGTTTTCCCTACTCTCAAAGCAGGGCAACACCTAGAAGATGTCAAGATTTATTCTGCAAGTGACCACACGGAAAAGTTTGACAGGGCTTTTCGGGCACTTGACGGAAGTCTCAATCTACTGAACGGAAGCGGAGCAAGATTGCTCGTAATCGTTTCAGATGGTCAATACACTCACGAAGAAGTGCAGAAGGCTCGCAAGTGGGTTACGCGATGCACCGAAGCAGGAGTGGCGATTTTGTGGCTTCCTTTTGATGGTGGGCACTATGCTAGGGAGATAGCAAAACACGGCAACGCGATTGTTGTTAGTGATTTGCTAGACCCTACGGCAGCAGCCTCACAGATAGGTAGTGCAGCAGCAGGGGTGCTGACAAATGTGGGAAGGCGCGTAGCCTGACCTCAATAGAGTTCTCAAAGCAGGAGCGTCCTTCCAGCGCGTGTCCACCTGCGGAGAGAGCAACAAGTAGCGGAAGCCCTCATCATCTCCCCCGATGGTGGGGGCTTCTGTGAAAACCAAATCGGCAAGAGTAAAAATGACGAAGAGAAGAGGGTAAAAATATGACGAAGCTTTTAGGAACGGACGACTACGAAGTCAAGTGGGCAACGGGTTATCCGTTACACGGCACGCAAACCGATGCTGCGTTCTATCGCGATGACGAGAGTTACATCTGCTCGGTAAGTAGAAACGGCTTCAGCGTAGACATCTACTGCGATGGAGATATGAAGATTGTGAACCGAACTAATGGAGATGTTTATAGATGCGGTTCTGATCTGATCGCTGCGGGATTTGATGAGGGTAAAAAAATTGGCGACCTATCGGAGTCAGGAGATTTATATTGGGATATGAACCCCTGGTTTGATATGTATGTAAATGGCGAGCATCTCGACAATATCCATCACGACATACTTGAAGCAATAGAAGGAGCGAAGGCTTGGCTCGACGAGGAGATTGAGAACGCAAAACAAATTGAAGATGCTGGCGTCGAGATGCTTGACCTTCCTGCATAGAGTTGCTATGATGGTATTCCAAACGACGGAAGGATAAAAATGAAGAAATACAATGTGATTGTTACTGCGGAGATACATACTGCCTTTGAGGCAGAGACGGCAGAACAGGCGATTGCTATGGCTGACGATTGGGTTGGCGAGGAATACGGCAACCTAAAGCACAAGGCGAACTACAAAGCGGTGGAAGTCAAATGAAGATGGAACGCAAGTATGTAGTGAGACGGCGAGTTGCTTTTGTTATTGCGATTGCAATACTTGGATTAGTTCTCGGCGCGGTGTCTACAAACCTTTGGTGGACAGGCAACGGCTATTGCTGGGGCGACGGCTTTGAGTGTATGACGGCAGGTAAGTGATGCACACTTGTCAGATACTTTTAGTAGAAGCGGAGAGCCACGAAGAGGCGTTAGACAAGGTTGCTTCAGCGATTACTCATAGCGAAGAACGGTATCCGAATTGGTCAGATTGGCACGACACAAGTCCGTATGCAGGACGGTGGGATAACTTCTTCGGCAAGGGTAAAAATGTATTGCGTTATACGGAGAACCAAACACTTGCGGAGCAGAAGCTCCAAGAGTGGGTCGGCGGCAGGAAAGCGGAGATGCTGCGTCACTTGGAAGAGGTAAAAACTTTGGACTTGGCGGCGCAAGTAGATGCTTACAACACGGATAAGAACCAACCTTTTGACGGCGATGGTATGAAGTTGTATTACCTGAAGAAGTTGGCGAGTCTTTTGCAAGATGATTGGACTTGCGATACGGGCGTGTATGACTTGGAGCAACACACGGGCAACCTGCAATACTTCCGTGAACGGCTCGCCGTTGCACCTGAGATGCAATACCTAGTCCCCGTAGACTTCCACTTTTAGACACGGCTAGAAGATGCTTGACTTGCCTGCACTTCTGAGTTAGATTGTAAATAACAAACGACGGAAGGATAAAAATGACTCAGAGATACGACATAAAGCCTGATTACGAAAGCACAGGTTGGTGGGTTGTTGATACGGCGAACCGCTATTGCCAAATAGAACTTCACCCAACCCGCGAAAGCGCGTTGCGGAAAGCAATTCAGATGGACAGACCCAAGAAGGTAAAAAGATGATAAAACCAAATCCACTTCGTGAATATGACGAGTTGCAGTTAGGCGACTTCGTTGGTGATACTCAGCGTATGGTTTTGATGCGAACTAAACTGAGTGAAAGAGTTGTTGGAGATTGTTATGCCTCTTGGGTAGTTATTGGGGTAAAAATTACCGAGTTGCACTCTTATGTCGTATGGACAGTTATTGCGACCTCAAAAGGTTTTGTTGCCGAGAGAGGCGATTACTTCTCCGAGTTGGTAGATGCCCGAAAGCGATACCAAGAGCGAGGTGGGGTAGTTACCCACCCTTCAGTTTTAGGGGGCGTGAAATGACCTCAGGTTGGTGGGATTGGTATGGATACCCTGCCCCCAAAGATGTGACTAAGGACACAAAAGAAAAGTTGTAAATGGAGTTGCATTTGTCAGGAAGGTCGTGTAATGTAGTTCTTGTTGGTGAGCAAGCCTCTCCAACCACTACCCACAAAGGGTGCGTAGTGCAAATGACAGAAAGATGAGGCAGAGCCAAATGGCTACTACCAAGATAATCAGCAAAGTCGTAACTGAGGTTGCGATGGAGCGTCAGGCAGTATCGCTTGACAAAGACACACAAGCAATAATCACAGAGTTTGTTGCAACACGCGACTTGCTCACTTCTTTGGAAAAGACAAAGAAGACACTAGAAGCCAAAATCCGTGAGGCACTTGGCGAAGCAGAAGCAGGTGTTGTTGATGGTGTGGTGCGTATTGAGGTCAGTCAGCGCAAGCGAACTGGCGTAGATACAAAGGCACTAGCAGAAGCCTTCCCTGAGGCTTATGAAGCCACACAAACTCTTACCGAGTATTCGGTGCTTGTCGTCAAATAACGACAAAGAGTTTCGGAGAAGCCCCTCACCGAAAGGTGGGGGGTTTTTCTTTGCCCAAAATTATTCCGAAGTTGGCGAAGGTGATCGGAGAAAATGCGGGGTAAAAATTTGAGTTGCCGAGAAGAATTCCCCGGCCAGCTCCCGGCCCGTCCCGATACTTCCAAATAACTTTGTAAAGATTGTTCGGTAAATGCTTGCAAATTGCAGGAAGGTTAGGTATGATTACTTTGTTCATAACGACGAAAGGACACAAATGGACACGATAGAAAAACAAGTAGTGGAGTTAGAAAGTAACTGCACTTGCACAAATGAAGATGGAAGTTACATAGAAGATTGTTTCGGTTGTTACGACGACTCTAAAGAGAGTCTGAAGTATCTACTGAAGGATTGGGCAGAAGCCAATAACTTTGATGCGGACAAGCAAGTTGTTCGTATTCACGGCCGGGCGATGACTTGGCTACGAAGTGAAGGCTATGCGATTGTTGAGTTTGACTCAATTCTTGATGCCGTCAAGATAAATGGCGACTTCAGACTTACCTTCACGCTAGAAGGCTCAGCACTTAGCGTTCGCAGAGGCTCACACGATGAGCCTACGGGCGCATACTTCACACTCAGCGTGATGGAGCGTCCTGAAGAATAAGTAATCCCACTCAGTAAAAGTTGGAAAGGCTCCCGTGTCGGAAGATGCGGGAGTTTTTCTTTTGTTGGGAAAGGCTGCGGCAAAGCTGCGGGGGTAAAAATTTGGCACTTTGATGGCTGCGGCTGCCGACGCCGGGCACGCATCGGGCTGCCGTCGGTAACTTCGCAATAATTTCCTCAGGATTCTTCGGAGAAGAATTTGCTAAAAGCCTTATGTCAGTTCACAGTGCGAGTAAAGTCGGTAAACTCCCCAATAACTTTTGGACCTGGTGCAGGTATTTGCAGAAAGATTGCGCTCGCAAAAAGCTGAAGACTGGCAAAATTTTTACCCCGCCGATCGCCAGGGCCCTGGAACTTCGCAATAACTTTCCTTCTTTAATTTTCTGCTGGTGATTGCTTCTTTTGAGCGTGCCGTTCAGTTTTCACCACGGGGGGGACAAAACTTCCCAATAACTTCTTGACTTTTTTGCAGGAAGGTTGTAGTCTTTGCTCAAACGACGAAAGGAAAGAAATGAAAAAACTTGGTTGCAAGTTGCTGAAGAAGAAAAAGCAACAGAAGCCTGAAATGTCTTTTGTTCCGTATTACGGATACAGAAACCAGAAACCTTCTCCAAAGGTAAAAACCACAAAGGTTTCCATAACTGGGATACCAAATGTCTCAGCAGGGTTCGGTTCACAGACTCTTGATGGTCGTTTCTATATTGCACCTTTTTTAGATAGAAAGTCGCACGACAAGTTTGCATTAGTTGATTTACACGAAGGTGTTATCAGAACCTTTATCCAAAGGAGAGATGCCCTAGAACACTTGGCTGAGAACTTCGGCTACTAAAAATCTTTCTGAAATGCTTGCATAAAGTGCAGAGAGATGATAGATTACTACCAAGACAAAACGACACAGGGAGAAATAAATGTCTAAGCAAAACCTAGAACTAAGCGAAACAGAACTAGAAGTAACCACACTTGCTACGGCAATGTTTATGAAGTTTATGGAAAGCGAAATAGAGCGCCATAAAAATCATAAGGATTACTCGATGGACAAGTTGTTTGCGTTCATGGAAATGTATGTTCGTGCAGGAGATATTTGGGTGCGGTTGCAAAAGTTGCAAGGCGCTACACAAGATGAAATTGCTCAATACCTATCAGAGCAGGAAGTGTAAAAATGACGAAAAAGATTATGTTGCCACGATACCTTTACCACGCAACTGCGGTTTGTAATCAGGAGAGCATTGAACAGAAAGGATTGCTCGCAAGTTTTGGTGAAGTCTATGCAAGTGAGAGCGAAAGCGATTGCCTAGCCTTTATGGGTTTTCGGTTGATGGCTCACTTTCACATGGGTAAAAAAGGCGAAGAGCCAGTCTTTGTAAAGCACGACAGATTAGTTGTGTTTCAGATTGATACGAAGGTTACCGATAAATCTAAGTGGGAAGTGGGAACAGACCACAGCCCAGCGTTCTTTGGGAACGCAACCTCTTGGGTGTATCGCGGTTCGATACAGCGAGAAGCTTTGGTGCGGGTTATTGAGTTTGCACCTAAAGAAGAAGTGGCGGTGTAAAAATGATAAAAGCAGATGAGAGAGTAGTTGCAAGACTGCAAGAACTAAGACCACTTCAACGAGAGAAAGCAAGAGGGGCTAAAAGAGATGCTCCTGAAGTCTTAGAGTTCGACAGACTTATTGTAGAAGAGATTGAGCGAGGAGTTTCGGCAGCAGAACTCGCAATACTTTTGGGATACAAAACTACGGGTGGAGTTTCTAATAGATACAAAAGAGTAAAGAAAAGTTACTCTATTGGCTTCACTCAAACTGGAGAAGTAAAATCTACTCAGAGTCACAGAGTGGGAAGAAAAAGAAAAAAGATGAAAGTTAGAGACCTTGTAGACCAGTTGCAGATGAGTTATCTCCCTGATGACGAAGTTGATACAAGAGATGTTGTTGAGTTGATAAAAGGATTAGAGGGTAAAAATGTCGGTGACTGAAGAACCAAGACACGGGTATGAGATGTGTGATGCGTGCGGAACAGCAGTTCCGTGCATGTCTCAGGAGAAAGTTCCTGATGATGGTTTGCACTTTGACTTTCTAAACTCAGGTTATTACGGAGGTTTTACAGATAACTATCCACCAAGAGAAGGACTTGACTGGATAATGTGCCATGATTGCGTTGTGAAGTTCTTAGAGACCTTCCCGATGCTGGCTAACAAAGTTTCAGGTGGGCAACACCCTGCGGATAAAGACTCAAAGCCTTGTTGCAAATGGGCATGGGCGTTTGATGGAGATGATGTTCTTTCGGTAGATGCCGATGGTAACTGGGTAAAAGAAAGAAAAAGGGAAGCCGTATGAGCGAAGCAGTTGATTTGATACCGCTAACAAAGAGCGTGATGTTTGTTGGGGACTACTTTTCAATGATTACAACAGTTGTTCTCAACGAAGAGTTGCGTGAAGAAGGCGAAGATGATGAGGATTTGGCTATTCGATTGGCTGGAGTTCTTATTCAAGAGTTCTACGGCTGGGACGTAGTTGCGGTCTCAAAAGAGATTGGTTTAGTAG
>Ga0209296_1000591_pt1 | contig 31513 bp, 48 predicted proteins | sample S_130206_EF_Meta_FD_187319 | JGI IMG/M metagenome (GOLD analysis project Ga0209296, IMG submission 187319) | Freshwater microbial communities from Lake Simoncouche, Canada to study carbon cycling - S_130206_EF_MetaG (SPAdes) (version 2) | ecosystem: Environmental > Aquatic > Freshwater > Lake ... | reverse complement strand
TGTAACGACACATGTCTTTCATGACATCTAATAAACCTGTATAATCCCAAGCATTTCCATAACTACCACTCATCTTATTACATAACTTCTTAATGAATGGATGTTTAGAAAGTAGTTTATCTGTACAAGTGAGTTTAGTAAACATTTCTAAGTCATATAGATTATGCTTACAAGCATATTCTTCAAGTTTAAGATCAGTGTTAGTTTCTTTAGCCCATGTATAAATCATCTTTTCTTGATAATCATATAGTTCATCAAGATCTTTCTTTAAACCTGAGTTAACCTCATCTAATGCATTGCGAGTATCAAATACTTTAATATATAACACTCTAAACCTATTAATTAACTTAGCTGTTATCATTCTCTTGAATGGTTTGTTATGACCCTTTAAGAATGTATCTAGAGGCATAAAGTTATGAAGACCATACATCTCCAACACTTTAATCTCTCTATCAGACATAATGACAAATGCTATCTCATTCTCTACTTTCTTGAACAAACCAAATAGATGATCAAGAGATGTACGTTGCTCTTCCTTAGCATAAACAGTGAGCATCTTTCTCTTATGAAGAGTCTTACCATCAAACACCATAGGAACAAACTTAGCATTAGATCCTGTCTCTCTTTCTGGAGTTGTAGCTTGCTTAACGTTAACATCACCCTTCTCTTTCACCTTACCATTCTTGGCAGCTTTAGGTTTAGGTTTGTAGTTCTTAAGTTTGTCTGCAACAATCCATGCTTCAGGAACATCAATAGCATCTAAGTCTATAAATGAGTTAGTGAGACCAGCTTGTAATGCTTGAAATTCTGTAATTACAGCTCTCCAATGTGACTTATGACGTTGATTCAGCTTTAACAAGTCATAATAACAGCGCATGTCTGGATTAGAATAATAACTATTAGTAGTCCAGTCTTTGCTTTTAGAGAACAATGTAAAAGGTTTGCTCTTTCTAATAAACTTTACGCTTTGTTTTGCCCATAGCTCTTTAATGTAACGACGCTTGCGTTCAGGAAATGCTCCTTCGTACACTGCTATCTTAGTACCACGATTTATATTAGATAACCTAATATCTTGATCCCAGTGACTCTTACACTCAGACAGTCTACTTCTGTAGCTACTTAGTTCATACTTACCTTCATATTCATTAAGTAAATAGTCCCTAAGCTTATAGATTTGTTCTGCTGTGAAGAACTTACAGTTAAGAAGTGTAGGTGTATTCTGTGGTATATTAGAAAAACCCAATAATCCACCAATCTCCCACTCATTACCATTGTGATCTTTTATGTGTCTACTACTATTAGAATAGTAATCAATCACAGCACGGACATTGTCTGTATCTACAATAGTTTCATTATACTTAACCATCAACTCATCAGCAATAAGTTCTACCTTCTTCTTAATGATTTGCTTAGCTTCCTGTGTATATCGTAAAGACTCACGATTAGGTGTAGGAAACAAACCATCTGTAAGACTGAAGCGTAAACCTATATTACTAGATAAATGATTAAGCTTATTACCTTTCTTATCAACTAGATCAAGCTTTGTAATATCCAATGGATAATACACATTGTCTAGGCAAACGTGTAGATAACCATCACTACATAAATCAGATACCTGATAATGCTCAGAACGATGTATCTTGAACTTATTATCAATACCTTCTACATTAAAATACACGCTCTCAAAATATGCTAGCTGCTCTTTAATCTTCTCCTTAAAATCATAACGGTCACCGTATTTAACAGGGATCATGATCTTTACACCATTGCGTTCAGAAGTTGCCTTTTCATATAGCAAATCTATGGAATTGGTTTCTTCTCCCTCATACATCATATACTTACGTTCCATTCCACCTTTACGACAAGTGAAATAGAAACTAGAAGAATACGCGAGAGGAGCTTTGAACCCTAAGCCCATCATACCAAGCTCAGTTGTAGAGTTTCTCTTGGTTGACTTACCATACTTACTGATGATATTTGCAACATCATCTGAATCTAAACCAATTCCGAAATCCTCTACTGTGAATTCCCAAGAGCTAGATCCTCCGCCTTGCTGCAAACCTACAATGATGGGATCTGATATCCCTGCTCTACGGTGACTGTCAAGAGCATTACTAGCACATTCCCTAACGGTAGAACCGATAGCGTCTGAATATAAACTTTTACTCAACATCTGCATGAGCACCTGTGCGCTGTCCAAGTCTAAGGACATTGCTACAGTATCATGAGATACTCCATCCTGATAAATTAATGATTGTGTTTGTTTTTCTAAGATCATTATCTTTAGTATTTAACTGGTAAGATTTTTGTTTCTCTTATGATTTCTAATGCTTCTTCTAACTTTTCTCTGTCTCTTGTTATAAAATCTGGATGACTTCTCATCACTCTCCAGTTCTTAGATCGTCCAAATACAACCTCCACTTTAGGCTTTTGTTTGTTTTTATTAGCCCAGATTATACTATGAACATCTAACACTTGAATAGTGCCATTGCCCGTTCCTTTATAGAACCCATAATATAAGTTGTTTTGAGTGGTGTACACTACAAAATCACCTGGTTCTAACTCATCGTTGTACTTTGCTTCTTTGTAAATCATGTTGTTGGAAATTGTAACCATTCAATAGGAACTTCCGTATGAATGTTGATTTTATTAAATAAACCCTCTGGGTCCCACTCTCCATTCTTATAAGCTGCAGATGCTGGATGTGAAACAGTATAACTATAAGTCATAGGACTCATGTATCGCTTCAACTTCCCTGCTTCTTTGCCAAAGAATATCACTGGAGCATTATGAAATGCTAACACCTCTCCTAACAGATATTCCATAAACGGTTCCCATATATGTAGATGAGAACCTGCTTTATTAATCTCTGTAGTGAGTGCTGCATTGCACATTAGTATGCCCTGATGAGCAAGATACTTTACATCAGTTGCCTTAGTATAACCAAGTGCTAACCCATTGTAAAGATCTTTCTCTATACCACCGTAAAGCTGTTCTAGTGATGGTTGTAATCTATTTGTTATAGAACAACCCATCATCAATCCATCAGCCACTGGTATACCGTTATATGCTGTATGATATGGACATAATCCTATGAATACTACCTTGAGATCAGTGAATGGAGTTTCTTTAAAGCATCTAAAGACATTGTCAGAGAGAGGAGCAATTTGTTTGCCCCTCCCACTTTCACTCTTTAGATACGTATAAATGTCATCACATGCTTTACTCTCAATGAATGGTTGCATCTTATCATGCCAGCTCTCGTGGAACATGTCCTTGAACTTTTCCCAAATCATAATGACAATTCTAACTGTTGATATGCTAATTGTGGAGCACTGATAGTTGCTGTTGTCTTCTTTGTAACAAGCTCACCTTGAGCATTAACAAAGAAACTATGTGCACTCATGTGATCATTCATCCATGTTGCTGGATGTAGTTCTTTCATTGAATGTGTTGTATGCTGATATAAGTCCCACAATGTATTCTCTACACCATAATCATAAGATGGTCTAATTAACTCCTTACGAATGATATTAAGTTGCATAGTGGAGATGATATCTTCTTCATACACCATACGACCTAATAACTCACCTTGTTGACGTCTTGTAAGATCTACACGTTTCATCATCTCACGTTGAATCTGCATCTCTCTAAACGCATCACCTGCGCTCTTGATGTATTCAGTGATGGCTGAAGGCGTGAACTCTTGAATAGCGCCTTTATGAGCTTTCTTGAATGTACCCATGTCACCAGACACTAGTCCATTAGAACATATCATAATGTTTACACCAATAGCAAACTTCAAGCTCACCTGACGATTGTAACTATTCTGCCATCCAATCTGGATCTGCATCTCGCTATCCATAATATTAGATAATGTGAACTTACCCGTAGACACTTGTCCATCAGCTGCAAGCGTATATGCTTCTTTACCTAATGTAAAGCCTGCACCATCAATAGCTGCTAGTGTAAGATCAATTAACTGTGCATTGCTTACAGGTTTGTAAGTTGCTGTTTGTGCTGGTACAGGCACTGCTGTTACCAAATGCTTCAAGCTTGTGTAATCTGTTCTTTTCATGATTGTGATATTCTAAGTTTAAATCCAACAAATTTTGATAATATTCCTTCTAGGTTTTCTATACCTATGCATTCTATAGAGTCTCCTTCTGTAGTCTCTAAGTATTCTGTCTCTTGTTGTATCTCATACACAAGATCTTCAACAGCTGCTGCTAATTCTTCTACGTTCATAGTTTTTTTAATTCTTCTTTAAGATACCTAAAATGATCATATGATCCATCTGTACGCTCATTATCCTTAGTCCAATGTAAACCTATCTCTGATAAACAATACTTCTCGAACTGATCTTCTGCAAATTCTATTGCAATAAGTGCATGTTGTTTAGCTAGTTCATAATCACATACTGATTCTTTCCAGCACAATATACCATACTTTTCAACTAACTCTTTTGCTTCTTCTTTAGCTGTCATAATAATTGTTTTTCTTTTAGATAGTTTTCTATTGCTTGCATACCATGGGCTTTTGCTAAATCAGCCCAATCCTTAATACCCTGAGATAAATACTTCCTGGGTACATTACAATAACCAAAGTCGAACATCTGTGTGATTTGTTGTGAATTTTCTACGCCTGTTACATCTGAATCAAAACTGAGAATCTGACTAGCAGAATTACTCTTGATATACTCAACATTCTCAGGAGAGAAACAACCTAGTCCCTCATTCTGTACAGCACAGCTGCATGGAAAGAGTTTCTTCATCACCATATAGTCCTTCTTACTCTTATTGATAAATGCTACATTACACTGTTTGATATCTTCCTTACCATCCATGGCTGTAATAGGCACATTATTAGGCACCCATTTATAGCGTTTCTCTTTAGCAAAGGGACGATATATCTTCCATCTGTCATCATACAAATAACCAAACCTGAGTTCTTCTAAAGAAGACGTAACAAGTTGCTTATTTAGATAGACTTTAGATAAGCTATAGACATTGTTAGCCTTGAGCTCATCTTCAGATATATGATATTGAGCCCAATACGCCAGTTCGTCCTTTGTAAAACGTCTAACTACAGCTTGTACACTAGTATAGGTTTTATCAACCTTAATAGGTTGCTTGTACTCAGAGATAATACGTTTATACTCTTGAGTGTTTGTAGATCTGGTCATACCAAGTCCCATGTCTCTGTCTATCATATTGAGCGCTTCGTCCAAGTTTACATTGAACATCGTACGTACAAAATCAAAACAGCTACCACGTTTACTAGTGTCACCAAAGTCTATGAACGTAAGCCTACCATGCTTATTACCTATAATGAATGATGGATTGCGCTCATTTCTGAACGGAGAGAATGTAACTACATTAATCTGCCAATCACTTCTTGGCATATAATAGCGAAATATATCATACTCGCTAACTTTTTCAAGCAACCTCTCTGGTCTAAGAGGAAGCTGTTTCTTCATTCCATTTACCATAGCTTAGAGAAAAGAAAGCCCCTCCAATATGGAGAGGCTTCTAAACAATACTAATTATGTATAATTAAAAATCAGCTCCATCTGTGGAAATAACCTTTCCATTCTCTGGACTCTTAGCTGGATCATATTCAACAAGTTCTTGAAGAACATAAATCTCTTTACATCCATACTCACCTGCGATCTGTTTGATAAAACGTTCCCACGGCTTACCTTTATCTTTAAGCATGATTCCTCTCAATACAGAAGCATTAGTTAAATCAAGCATACGCATTGTTTTAACATAGTACCCTGGGAAGAACATCTTAGTATACATACTTTGATTAGACTTACTGCCTTCTGCATTTTCTGTAATCTTTACAGTGGCTAGAGCTCCTACGTTAATAGTCCACTCATGACCAATTAACTCCTTCCACTCTTTCAAGTTTCCTGAGATGACCTTTTTCCAATCAAGTTGTAACACAGCTTCTGGTTTAAAGAAATCTAAGTTACCTAACCAAGTTTTTAAGAATCCTATAAAATCAATCTCACCTTCGTAAGCTTGACGATAGTCTCTTCCTTTCTTTAAGAACCACTCTTGAATAGTATCTTCACTAGTAGCACATGCTGTATCTCCCACAGTATTGATAAACCATTTCTTGTTACCATCTTGAGTTAACTGCTTTCTGTCTTTTAACCAGAAACGCATTTGTAATATATGCTTAGTTTTAACATCTCTAATATGTACAACCACCATACACTTAGCTGCACCATCTGTATCTGTTGATAGATAGTTTAAGCCATTCTCCCCTGCTTCTCTTTGATAGATATCAAAATACTCTTCTGCTGTAGGATTAATTCCTAATACTTCTCCCTCAAAATACCCCATGTACTTTGGATAGCTTCCTGAGTTAGCTGGTTTTTCTCTTTGTTCTGCGAATACTGCCATGTTTTTGTTGGTTTAATTATAATAGTTGTTTATTGTATCTGATACTAGTTGTAAATTGTTAGGGATCATTAGTTCATCAAACATCCCATCAGGGCTCTTTGCTGGAAACTTACGATATCTATTAGTTAGAAAATGGTATTTAGATTTACCGTCTTTAGAATCCTCGACATAAGTATAGAGAACCACAGTGAACAATCCTTCTAGATTGATTTGGTTGTCTAATAACTTACCAGCCGTCTTGATCTTATAGACCACTACCTCTCCAGCATCTTCTACTGACTCAGGATGAGTGAAATAGAATACTTTTAAGTCATCACGTAGTTTACGTGCTTCCCTGAATAATTCCACCATGTCTCTTGCCATTATAGAGAATTTTTCAAATCCTTTCTCCATTGCTTTAGCTACCATGTTGAATCCCATGATGTAGTTAGAATCTTCGATTACGATGTTTTTGATGTGCGGTGCTTTCTCAGAAATCACATGTAATAAACGTGTGATCTCAAACGCATCATCAATCTCTTTGTAGTTCTTTTTTTCTGTGTTGTACAGTTTCTCAGACCCTTTGAAAGGAAGCTCTTTCTTAGCCACGTTAATAATATACGTGGTAGCTGGGTCTAAGTGCTTTATGGAAGTGGATTTACCAGTTCCTGTAAAGCCCACAATTCCGATGAGTTTACTTGACATATGTAGTTATTTATGTTGTTTTTGTTATACTAATTTACGGAATTTTGTCAATATTTACAAAGTTTATCTTGTCTTTATCGAAGAACTCCAAGGCATTATTCAACCATTTTTGCTCTATCGGCTCATTAGTAGAAATGATATAAATCATGGCTTTCTTATCTGGATTATTATATTCCATAGCCATACATCTGTTTACTTTCTGAGCTAGATTCTCTGCATTACTGTCGAAGTAGTTTAGTATCACCTTGTTTAAGGGTTTATATGTAACACCTGTATTACCAATTTTAACAACAGCCATATGGTTTCCTTCTCCTTCTGCAAACTTCTTAAAGCCCTCTTTGTCGGGTGATTTGCTATGGTGTGAAGGGATGCCTAAACTGTCTGCTGTATCAGTAGTACCACAAAACACAAGTATACGCTCCTGGCTATACTTGTTTAATATTGCCTTAGTCATTTTCAACTTAGCAATACTTCCTTGGATGATTCTCATTCTCTTTAGGCGTAACATCATTGTGTCTTTACCCATAGAGCTAAGCTGATCAATCACCCAACTACACGCATCATAATGCTTCTTCTCTGTTCTATTCTTACCCTTAACCATCATTAGCTGGCTATTATCTAGAGGTATCTGTAAAACAGTAATTTGATAATCTACAATAACTCCTTCATCTATTGCTTCTTTAATAGAATAATTAGCTATAACAGGAAGATGTAAACGTTCCCATATCTCAGACTCTGTCCATGTAGACAAAGTGCCTGTTAGTCCTAACACTTGTTTGTTAGTTTCAAACATCTCTTCACAAACATCTAGCTGCGCATCACTTAACAAATGTATCTCATCTATGATGATGATATCAAACTCCTCATCCTTATGTTTATGTAAAGATAGGTGTGTTGTATAAGTGATTTGTGAATTGTTGTAACCACGTGCTTTGAAATCCTGTTCCCAACTATCCTTGATTTTAACGTCAGGATAGGCGATTATGATAGATATATTTGAATTCATTTTTTCCAAAATGTTAATTGTTGTATATATCTTACCAAACCTTGGACACAGATTTAGAATGCCCCATCTCTTCTGTAACCACACATCAGCAAACTCTCTTTGTCGTTCGTCTCTTATACTCATTTTTCTAAAAAGAATGTTTTATTAACTACAGATTGATACTCATAGTCACTCATATCTTTAAGTCTTGGTAGTTCCTTGAACATACCTATCTGACCTAAGAATGCTAGTCCTATGCGCACATCGTCTTCACCATAGCTATTCTTAATTAATCTCAAGCTCCTGAAATACTTAGCACCAAACTCATCCTTTAACTTGTCTACATCATAACCGCTAGGGTCACTAACTTTGTAGCGCATAGGATCAAACAATGCTAACACTACGTCTGCATCATTCTGTGTGCTGGAACTCTCTGCAAAATCCTCTAGTTGAGGTTCTACATCTCCATTCTTTATCCTGATAGGATTAGAGATGTCACGATTGAACTGACTCACCAACACTGGACTATATCCAAAGAAGTCACGAGCATATCGCATCTCATCAGAGAGCTTGTCGATAGCTTGTTTCTTAGTTGTCTGGTCCTTAGTAGTCTTAGTTAAACCAATATGATCAACAACAATTAGTGTTATCTCATTCTCATGATGAGGAATGTACATCTTGTTGAATTCATCTATTTCTTCTATTACACCATTAGCTAAAGCATGTTTACTAACCTGCTTAGCAATACCTATGGCGTTCTCTGGACCACTGATGATTGTAACGATTTCATTCATCTCACCAATATAGTCCTCATATGTTAGAAACAAATCATGTTGATCTTTAGTCATCTTATCTGTCCAACCTAACAGCTTAGGAACAGGGATGATAGTCCCATGATCCATGAATATCTTACGTGATATCCACTTAGCCATCTTGTACGTACCGCTACGCTCCATAGATCTATAGATGATGCGTAGCTTCATGTCAGTGTTATTCTTCTTTGACATGTACCAATCTAGTGGATTTAGGACATATGCATCATCAATAAGTGATGTCTTACCAGAACCTGTTAAACCACCCACTAATGTATATATAGACTTTCTGATACCAATGTATCTATTGAGTCTATCAAATCCCATAGGTATACCACTATTCCTACCATCTAGGCCCAATTGGACCTCTCTTGCTAAATCTTGAAAACTCATATGTCAGTTCCTTTACTTATTGGTTTAGATAACTCTATCTTATGTCCCTCTTTAATGAGTTCAATGAATGGCTCAAACGTGCGCTGATTTAGATATGTAAGAGTATTCTGCAGAAAAGTCAGTCTATTCGTCTTTGTCTTGAACGAATTCTCTTTCTTCTGTAGAACATCAAACTCTATTGCTGATATCATATCATCAGCTGTATAATCACCTTCATTAAGGATAGAATTAAACTTTACTTGACACTCATCTTTCTTAGCTCTAAATGCACGGGTACCATCAAACTTTACACCATTGTGTGTAAATGTATCAGTGCCTGGATAAGCTTTCCACCACCTCTCAAAATCATCAGCATTGGTCTTCAGCTTAACAATCTTCTCTTCAGGAACTTCCTCCTTGAGAAAATTAATAAGGTTGTTGCCCATAAGTGTTATCTTGTTCTGTGGTGTGATAAGACCTTTTCTGAGTATGCCTTGTAAAATGATTTCCAACTTAGCATTACCTGAACATATAGAATGTAAATCAGCCTCTTCTTCTGCTAGTTTTAAGAGAAATATCATGTCAAGAGTAAATCCCAACCTTTGTAGTTCCTTAAAATGGAAGAGTGTCAGTTTTACGTTCATAATATTTTAATAGTCGTTTGTCCCCTTCAACAATAATGCTAGCAGGAATTGCTGTATTTAGTTTAGCTCTCTCTTGAAGACTTTTGAATGCGTTTAGATCAATAACTTCTTCTTTATCGTTCAGAAAAGCTTCAATTTGAGCGATACCTGGGTCATTTAGTGAGCGATAAAATAGCTCCTTCTCCTCTTGCAAATATACTAAATCTTTTTGAGCCTCAAACTCATAGTCTTCGATATGTATCATTCTTTTTCTTCTTTCGGTAGTGATACTACTGGTTTTTCGTATTCTCTAAACTGCTTGTCTAATGTGAATCCTGAGTTATCCCAAAACTTATCACAATAGTATTTACCCTCTTCACGAGGTGATTCAGAAAAGACAGATTGTCTAAACTGATTGAATGGTGCTGTGTGCCTATAGCACTTAAACTTCACAGGACATTTCATATCCCTACACATTGTTATATCGCTCAATTTTCTTGTTGTTTATAAGGCTGTTGCCTGAAAGTTTGGTTTAAATCATCAGGCTATAGCCTTACGTTTTAGATTATAATTTCTTTTCCATTCTGGTTTAAACTGATTAAACGAATAGAATCCACTAGGAGAGAAACGTGCTATCAACTTACCATTACATGATTTACAATACATTGTAACAGCAGAAGAGTTGCCTGTTTTATCAAACAACTCTTCTATCACTGATACATCTTGTACATCGCCACAATGAAGGCAGTCCACCCTATCTTCTGTTAGTTTTAACTTCTTAGGCATATTAATACACTTCTGATTCGTTCTTAGTTACAGGCGTTACATTATTTACGTACTCATAATGTAATAATGTGTAGGCCAGCTTATCTGGCCACACATAAAACACTCTCATTTTAAGAGAGTCAGGCTTCATATACACAATATCATCTTTCTTGTATTTGTGTACAATAATAGGAGTCATCTCTTTAGATGTACATCCCATTAATAACAATAAACAAACTACTTTTAACATGCAGCCATACCAAAGAATACATACTGACCTTCTCTCTCTTGTGTAGAAGCCTTATATTTAACCTGAGCTACAACAGCATTCTGATTGACAAGCACCTTGGTCATAACAATAGTTGTATTGGATTTAGTAGCCTCTACATGCTTACGAGCAAATGCAATAGCTTCTGTCTTAGTTTTAAGTGACCTAATTTCATCAGCAACACTGTTATACACAACGTAACGAAGCTCCCATTTACTGGTGCCTTTAACTACATTGTGTTCTACAACACTCCTAATCTTGTTAGTATTAACGATAGGTGCTAGTTCTTCAATAACGAAACAATCACGCTTACCTGCGTTATATAACATCTCATCAATAAACTCTCTTCTATCTTTTTTACTCTCACGAAACTTCTTTGTTACATCAGTGAAACCACTGGTTGTACTGATTGTACCATTATAGATATCATTGCCATGCTCGTCAATAGCATCCTCTATAGCGCATCCATATGCGTGTCTAGCATTAACACCTCTACTTCTTGTAATAAAAGATTCTGCTCCCATGATTATTTTACCTTTTCTAAGTTATACGATACTTTATACTTGCCTACTAGTTTAATCTCATACAGATAAATTTCTGTCATGTGTGGTTCATTCTCCTTAACATAATTGATAGCAGCGTCTGCTGTCAGTTCTGGATATACTTCCATCTCTGGCTCAATAGGTGAAATTGATGCAACATAATACATTTGATCTTCTGTTGATTCTTGTTGTTTTTTAGGACGTCCCATGTTTTTTATGATTTAAAATGTCTAAAAGTTATAAAACAGTGTTGTGTGAAAATTATAATATGTAAACAAAATTGTTTACAATGCAAAAAGCCCCAAATTTCTTTGAGGCTATTATTAAAACTTGCATATTTTACAAGTTCTGATAGTTTACATTACTAATATAAACTATATAATAGCCAATATGTTAACTATATTATACGTAAATGGGTATAAATAGCTAACATATTAACCGTTAATCATAATATCCTACAAAGAACTTCTTAACCTTCTGCCAGAATGTAGGCTGTTGATCTTTAAGAATATGTGCTTCAGGATTATATGCATCCATTCCAAGAATGTAAGCATCAGGTAGAATGGTAGTGCGAATATGTGTTGTATCAAACCTTTTGTCAACATCAAAGAAATAATCTCCTTCCCATTCATCATGTATGCGTAAACCAAGATTAAGCTCAAACATACCTAATGTCATCTCTGCTCTTCTCTTATTACATTTGAATGTCTTCTGTATAAGCTTAAGAGCATCTTTACGCCATGCTACTGTTTGTTCTGTAGTCAATGTGTACACTCTCCAGAACTCTGGTGTGTTCATTGCGTCCTCATAGGTGAGTCCTATGAGTTCCATTTGCATAGAGACCAACTTCCTGTTGATCTCTTCTCTTTGTTTCTCTGTTCCTGCCATATTATTTTAATAGTTTATGCCACCATTTACTAACAGCTTTTATAGGTGCTTGTATTATAGATAATTGTTTCTCTAAGTCTACAATACGTTGTATATAACTAGTTTCACGTTCTTCACCTCGTTTTTTCATTAAAGATAAATGTTTTTGCATCTTACTAAGCAATTCGTCTTTATCAACTATTTGACCACTCATTTGACTAGTGTCCATAGCACGTGTTCCTAAAGTAAGAAAAACCATCTTTTCTTCTTTGAGTTGATTATATGCTTCTCTAGCTATTTCAGCTTCTGTTGATAGCATTTTATACTCATACATTGACATTGTGATTGTTTTTTCTATCATAATTTAATAAATTTTAATATCTCCCTCTTTATAAGCAAGAAAGATTGTATCACCTTCTAGTCTAACCATATACTTTTCTTTCTGAATCATCACTGATGATATGTTAACTCCAGAACCTAGCATTGCAGATGATGTAGTTATATAATTTTCTAATACGTTAATAGTATAAAATGGTACTCCATTATATACTTGTATTACAATTTGTGGATTATCATACGATAGGTATGTTGTTGTCATATTAAAATAAATTTAGTTGGTTTGCGATAATTACTGGTGCTTTCTTACCCTTATAATTAATCTTGTTAATAATAGTATTAGCTCTTTCTATATAATAAGAATGATTAATATTATCTAGAGGATGTTTTCTATCAAGATGATTACATACAGTCATTAACCATTCACCTGCTTCTACTTGTGATACAGATGCAGCGCCTGACGCTGAGTCTTCTTTCTTGACCTTTAAGAGCTTTTCTCCTGTGTTTGATACATAGTATCTAATAAGCTTGTTATACTTTGTAACATTCCCTTTAGATCTGCCTTCAAAATGGAAGTCTTTATTAGCTCGTTGACGCATAGCAAAATCATATATATTTCTATGATTAGTAATGGTATCAGCAACATTTGTATTGTTGATGAAATACTGTTCCAATGCGATAGGCACAATCCTAGCAGACTTATTTTTATGTAGTTCAAAATCAGTGAGAAAGTCTCCTTTTTTCTTGATACCTCCATTTGTCTTAACTGCAATGTAATCATTGACAGTCGAGAAGATAATTTTGCTATAGTCTGTTCGTTCGAGTTCATATTCTGTTAAAGTTTCCCACCATTCATTAATGATGTACATCTGTTCGATGTGTGATTTCTTAATCCTAATTGTAACACCATCAGTATTAGCTGATATAATATGTATACCTGCTAGTTCATACGCTTCAATAAGCATAAGTAAACTAAGCTCACCAGTGATAGTAGTGAACATAGTATATTGCCTATCGTAAATCCAGGATTGCATATCAGAAGACTTACCGTACACAGAATTGACAGCAAGCTTAAGAGCACCAACAATACCTGCAATGCGTTTGTCTGTCTTAGATTGAGGCTTGAGTTCCAAACGTCTATCAAACATCTTTTTATACCCAATAAGAAAAGATTTCCCAAGGTGAGCAGGATATCTGCTATTATTAATGCCAATAGCGGGATAATAACTACTAACATCCCAATCAATAATCTCATATTCCTCATTCGCTTCAAATATCTCAGGTTTATTCTCAGTATGGAGACCACCCTTTGCGAAAGTGTACGTGTTGCCATAAAATTCTATGCTTTCTTTAAAATCATCATTAAGTCCTAACACTAGCTTATTCATTCTCTTGAGAAACTCTTTTAGCTGTGGTGTCATGAACTTGACGTAGTCAGCTATACAATACTTCACTTTAATCTCTTTACGAAAGTATCCTTTCTTGGGTAGATCTTTAAGTTCCATATTCTTCTCTTCACAATAATACTTCTTAACCATCTCATCACCAATCTTACTATCTGAATAGTTAATACATGGTATACCAAACTCTGCTTCAATATCTAGCCTAAGCTCGATTTGATTATTCTCTTTATAAAGAGGATGTTCAGTATTACCTGTTGTTACCTTATAGAATTCATAAGTTGCGTAGACATCATTACGACAATACTCTCTTGTGATTGCAATATCTTCTTTGGTCATATCCACCTTAGTGTGGTGAATAGGCATCTCTTCAATGTTCTCAAGATCCATCTCAAACTCTAGTCTCTTCAGGCTAACCATACGATTCTTATTGTCGTAATGATTAATCTTAAATAGATCTATTTGCTTGAGTGTAAGAGTATCTTCTCTGTATTCAGGGAACACATCATAGTTAGCATCATGTATTACATCTTGAGCCTTCTGTGCTATCTTAGCACATAGTTCTAAACGTGGTACATCATGCCAGTAATCATAATTGCGAATGATCCATTCTACTATTTGACTATCGAATCGTAGGTTGTTATATCCCACCCAATAATAATCTTTATGCTTATTTACATAGTTCATGAATGCATCAAGACTATAATGCCATTTGCTCACCATGAACTCTCTACTAGTATCCTCTTCAGGATTGTAGATGTTGATGAGGAACAATTCCTGCATCGTCTCGATGTCATATATTAATACCTTCATGAATATGTAGTTAATAATGGGAGCACATTACATGCTCCCATTATGATTAGACTTCTAATGCAGTTCTGGTACGATTCTTAGGTATATCTTTCATACCATACTTCTTCAAGAAATCCTGCTTCCTACGAACGTAAGATAGCTCCAGTTCTTTTCTGTGTTGTGCAACAGCTACAGCTATTGTGGCATTAACATCTACATAAACTTCATTACCATTTTCTAATATCATCATAGTTCTATTTCTAATGTTTTAAGAATCTCTGTACCTTTATAAGCACGAGGTTTAATATCTGCTCTACCATATACACTAATCTCACCGTTGGATCCTCTACTAATATTGATGTATATCTTACGAGATTTCTCTTTTAAGAATAAATCAAGACCATTAGTCTCACCTTCTGTGTATTTGCCATCAATAGACCAACTGTAACCTGTAGTTCCCACCCATCCAATGATGGCTGATTCACCCATTGTTTCATTGATGGCAGCGATTACTACATTACTATTTGCACGTGTAATTACTTCGTAACTACCTGTGTTGTACTGCTCTAAATTAAAGTTTTGCTTTTTCATTTGATTATTAAAGATTTGTTTTTAATTATTGTCTCCATCATATTTGTCTTCCATGATATCAATACCCTCCATTAGTTCCTCATTGGTTATCCAATCAGGCAACTCTGTACCTTTAGTTACAGGCTTATCGTTGTATGTCATTAGTCTGACTTCTTCGATGTCTGTATCTTCGTACGGTGGATTGTAGTAATCACCGTGATCATATGAATGTATCCATTTAACTTTAACTTCACACCATTCATCATCATTCTCTGGATGATAACATGTTACGTATGAATGTCCTGAAATCTGTGTCATATTAGTTGTTGTATATGTATGATATAATTCCTCCTTTATCCCAACATGGGTTACCTGTAAGATGACTAGTTTGTTTCATTAGATTTTCATTCCAAACTATATATGTGCCATCTTTACATGTACATCCCACTTTGTTCTTTGGAACAATGGTTTGTCCTATTTCATCAGAACATCCCATTAGTCCAAATAATGATAATGGTATTAATAATACAATAATAATTAAACATGACCAGAATGTAACATCAGATGATAACTTAGTTGATGATTCTTTCTTTCCTTGATCTCTCATTGTTCAGATTTATCTAAAATTAATCTACCATGTGATGTGTATCTGCGCTTCTCCATATTATCAATATAGATGTCTTCTTGTGTAATGATTCCAAATTCCTCATATTTCTCATGTGTAGTAGCCTGCATTTCAGATTTTGTTTCTGTCCTAGATGTAGTTACATACAAAAATATAAATAATAGAAATATTATAATCATTACAAACAAAGCTGTAATCAATGACCACAGCTCTATCTTTTTTCGTAATGTTGAGGATATCATTAGTCTAACATCTTAGATGCTAAGCTACGTTCTACTTGATCCTCAGGATTCTTACGAGCACGTTCCTGTGCTACAGCAATCTCCACCTCTGTAAATAGATAAGGAGCATAGTTACTGCTATTCTTTAACATTACAGCATAATACTTATCATTAGCTGTTTTCTTCTTGCTTTGGTTCTTAACCTGAACAAGGTTACCCACTCTAGTTTTAATCATATTTATTTGGTTTATTTTAAATTAACTTTTTTAATTTGCCTAACAACAGCTAACTCATACACTGGTGTTTCATCTTTTTTAGATTTATTTCTATAAAAGTGAACATTTACAGTAGCTATTTTATCATCTTTAAGTTCTTCTAAAGATGCAACTCCATATGAGCCATGCTCTTTAACAAATACTCTAACTTTATTCTCCATCTTAATTATTGATTTAAATCTTCTTCAATATCATCTTCCCACTCATTATATATATTATCCATCCATGTAACAACAACCATTCCTTCCTCTAATACTGGAACTAATAGCTCTGTTGTTTCATCTTCTTCCATATATATGCCAAGCATACCATTGTAATGCATCATTATAGCATTCATGTCGTCTATGGTGAAATCATACAACTGATTCTCGTGCTCTATCCAACCAATAGAATTCTCTTCGGCTAATAAAACAAGCGCAGCATCAGGATTGTCTTCAATCTGACCATATATCTCAACATTAACAGGAAATCCATGCTCAGCATAGAATATCTCGTAATCATCACTATCTAATGGTACATCATTCATTTCATACACATGTATGTATGTTTGTTCACCACCTAATGTATGCATAGAACGTTCTGTAATGAATAACATGCCATCCTTTAATCTGGATGGCACGTAATTCTTAAATACTAGATGAGCTGGAATGTACATCTTCAATTAGTTTTGTTGCCTTAAATATAGCAATATCTGCTTGAACTAACAAAATAATAGTCTCTAATTCTATATCATCTACTGATTCTACATTAATAGTGATAGTATTATTCTTATAGTCACCGTTCTCAAACAACTGAACAGTTACTGTTTTAGGCCATGTTGAGAATTCAATGCTAGCATAACCACCAATATCATCACGACAATGTATTCTCACTTTATCTGATATACGCAACCATACACCAATGTCCTTACCTTCATCATTTTTCTCTGACGGCATGTTCAATGATATTACATACTCACGTAATTCTTTTGCTATTTGTAATAGCTCGTTTGATTGATTTCTCATCTTTTTTTATTTGATAATTCACTCATTAATATAACTGCTGATCCTGAAAACATTATTGCTGAGCCAATAGCTAAGTCTGGATGATTAGTTATAACCATCCAGACAATATTAACCATAGACAACACGCATAGCAATGCTAGAATCACTAATGAAACTACATCTTGCTTTTTCATTAGTATACAATTTCTTGAAGTTCTTCAACAGTAAATGGAATAGCAAATGCTTTCTCATATACTTTCTGTTGTAAAACCATTTCTTGAGAGTGTAGTGATTCAATCATTTTATTGTAATGATAATTTACTACGTTCTCAACCATGGTGCCAAGCTTAAATGCTTGTTCATGTGAGACATCAGGCATTGTGATTAACAATTTGTCTGATCCTTTCACTTTAGCTTGGATTTTACAATCGTCAGCTAACTCGTCTACAATCGCCTGAATAATGACATCATTCATGTCACCATACAAATCAAAGGTTATTTTCATGATAGAAAATGTTTAAAGGGTGAATAATTACTCGAAAAAATCTATTTTACCAGGAGTACCAGTTAATCTCTTGTACATCACTTGTGTTTTAACAATTGTAATTGCCGAATTATATGCAGCAATTGCAGCTAGTGCAGTTTTTAAATCTGCTGTTTTGTCAAAATTGGTCTTTAATGAATCTCCCATATCTTGAAGGACCAAACGAACAGACTTAGAACGATCTGTTTTAGTAACTACAACTAAGCTTTGTGCTATTGTAGCTATTTCTTCTTTTTTTACTGTTTTTGCCATTTCTATGTATTTATTGGTTTAAACTCTTTAATTGTTTAAGCTCACGTTGAATCTTAATCTTTTCTCTGAATATATGAAAGATGTCCTCAGGAATATCCTTTTTATGAATAGGAACATGTCGACGTATGACCATTGCAAGGTATCCATCAGTTAATCCTTCAGAATCTCTTTTGTAGTATTTAATACGATATGGTTTATCTTTCTTAAGATTACATGTTTTACATGAATGTCTTAAATTGCCGTCTTTAATTGAGAACTTTTCAACAGCAAGATTTTCATTACACAGATAACATTTCTTGAATCCATCAATAATAGGATAACGAATTTCTACGTTTGGAATCATACCTTTAGCTCTTCTCCATTTAAGAGCTTCCTGCAAATCACATTCTATGCAATGTCCTAATAATCCTGATTTATTTATAGCACGTTTATAAAAGTTAGTAATTGGTTTTACTTCATTACATCGAGTGCATTGTTTACATCCATCAATAACAGGATACCATTTGTTAAGTTTTACTCCTTTTGCTCTCCTCTTTTTTATATAATAAACAATCATACATTCTTTACAGTGACATCTATTATTTGAATATTCACTAATTGGCTTTGTAACATTGCATTTACCACATAATTTCATGCCATTAATTACAGGATAATATTTTTTAGGTTGTACCCCTTTTAGTCTAGCTCTTTCTACTTGCTTTTTATTAGTACATTCTTTACAATGAGCCTCTGGTGAAGGTGATCCATCCTTTTTCTTTCTTAACTTATAATCAGATAAAGGTTTCATTACATGACAAGTAGAACATTCACTGTGACCATCAATAACTAAACGCTTTTTCATAGGTTGTACTCCTTTTACCCTAGCTTTTGTTATCAAGCTTTTTTTCATGCATATCTTACATAATCTATTATATGTAATTGTTCCAGTTGCATTCATTCCCTTCCAATATTCAGGTATTGGTTTTATAGTGTGACAGTCAGCACACTCTTTATGTCCATCAATAACTGGATATTCAGTACGAGGTTTTGTTCCTGTAGCTCTATTTCTATTCATTGCATATTCCGCTCTGCATTTCTTACAGTCTGGAGTGGGAATATATAAACCACTAACATTCTTCCATCTACTAAATTCAGAAACTTGTTTTGTAACATGACATCTGTTACATTCTTTGTGATTGTCAATAACTGGATAAGCTGGCTTCATCATAATATTGTTATTTAAAGAGAGCTAAAAAAGAAAGAGCTCAACAATATGTCGAGCCCTTTACTACATTTTAACCTCTTAACCATTTAATAATTTCTAATTCTACCTACTCTATGAGTGATATTACCTGATGCTCTAAACATCACTGTATCATTCATCTCACCGTCCTTACAAATGTACCATGTACCTTTAGAACGTTGGACACAAATCTCATCAAACTCTTTATAATTAATCATTGTACTATTAATAGCATCAATAAATGCACCATTAGACAATTTAACTTTCTCATGAGTATCACAACTCATTAATGTAGTGACAATAGCCACTAGTAATACTAATCTTTTCATTTGAATGAATATTTAAAAGGTTGATTTAATTAAACTAACTGGTATTCCAGGAGCACGATGATAATCCCAATGCTCCGATCCATCATACTCATGTCTATCTGACCATGTACCATCAGTGAACCATATGTAACCATATAGTTCTTGTAGACCATAACCATCATCATACATGAAATCTAATGAATTAACAAACTCATCATATTCTTCTTGTGTATAATCAACAGGAAGCATATGTACAGTGTGAACTTTTTCCTCCTCATCCCAACTGAATGTATAAGGAGAATAATCAATCATGGCACATTTAACAATCTTGTTACCAACGTGCTCAATAAACTCTTTTTTAGCGTTAGCCATAATAATATATGATTTAAAAGGTTGAAAATACAATGTTATAAATAAATGGTTTTATCCTTCCACCATAAAAGATAGACAGTTCTTCTAGATCTGCCAACTAATGTACTTGCATGCCCTCTTAGGTGATATTAACGTCCCAAACCTACATATAAGGGACAGCTGATCTCGATCTTGATTCTTAAGGCATTGAATACAAGACTGCTTCTCATAATAAAAAAAGATAATATACCCATGTATTAGCTAAGACATCAGAAGTTATCTGAAAACAATAGCTTTATTGTTATTGCACTGTAATGTATATATACATGGTAGTATACATTATGATTATGCCACAGGTGTTCCTGTTATTTAGAGTGTTTGGTTCACTAACCCACTTATTACCCCTCTGCATTCAATTGTAATAGCTTTCAAACTGTATTGCTACAGAACTTAAGCGTATCATTAGGATTAAAGTTTTTATTTATTCCTATCTACTACAATTGCTATCCCTTGGGAAGATAGAATGATGCATTAATCTTTCTGATAACCCACAGAAATATAGAAGGGATTTCTAACAACCATTAGAAACAAATGTTGTAATCTAGATAACAAGAACACCAACTAGTGACATTATACAGTTTTATAGGTGTTATTTCATTACAACAATATCATTATCTAAATAATGTTAATGGATGGACTCCAGAACCAATCAATCGTTTAATCTCTATAATGCCATCAAGAAACTCATCTTCGTTAGAAGCCTGAGCTACATATGCATCATCATCATTACCAACTATTATCCATTCTATAGCATGACTCTTTGCTTTATCTATAACTAATAATGTATCAGAAGAGAAAGCAAGTAATAAATCATAACTATCATCAAGCATATGTTGAGAAGACAGTTTATACTCTATCATTGTAAGCATATCTTTATTAGTTTAAAAGGTTAAAGTATAAATGAATAATGTTATCTGATGACGTTACTTCCAGGTGCGCACCCTACGTATAGATATAGTATATATAATACTACCTAACTCGACATACATTATTCATTTAATATTGTTAATGCTATATCTAAACAATAGTACAGCGTTATTTCGTAATCATTAATCCATATATTATTACATACATGGTACACACACTATCCCTTTTACACCCTCACATCATATAATTCTGATGGTATTTTACCATAAAAGTTAATATGTCCCTAATAGGAAAGTGCAAGATAGCATTAGTTTTATGGATGTGTAATATCCCACCCTTCTTTTGCAGTAGTGCTACAGCAACCCACCCTTCATATACCTTTATGGTGGTGTAAAAGGGAAGAGGTTTTCCCCTTCCCTGTGTGGTGTTTAGTACTCCACGTTAACGAGAGCCTTGATTTGCTCGTCAGTCATTGTGACCTTAGGAGCAAATGGCTTAGCGTTATTACGTACCTTGCTAGCGCTAACTTTAATCTCTTGCGCAGGCTTGCAGATTACGTTAACTGTCTCGCCACTATCGCCTGGGCCAGTACGAACGTCCAAGTCGAACAAGTGGTTCAATTGGATCTCGCCAGCCTTGTAGAGCTTGCTTAGCTCCTTGGAGAGAATGTACTTTTTCTTGCTACCATCAGCATTGATTGCATTGATGATAACGGCAGTGCCTTCCTTACTAAGGTTGGTAGCACTAAAGCCAAAGTCCACTGCACTCTCAGTTAAAGCACCGAAAGTACCAATAGCATTCTCAGAGAGTTTTAAAGTCGCGCTCTGAACGACTGTTGGCAATTGAATTTCTGTGTTCATTTTGCATGAATTTAGAATGTGAATGGCGTGCACTAGCATCAGGGGGGCACACCGCATCCCCTAATTTCCCATGGGGGTTGTAATATGGAATAGACTCCTCTCTCATGGCTATAATCACTATGGCCCCTATAAAAATTTTAGGAAAAGTTTGGATGGACGGAAAAATTGCTGCAACTTTGGGGGGGATAAGGGGGGGCCATTTATTAAACACATATATTATGATAGATATAAGGATAAATAGTCCCTCTAAATTTGGAATGGGATTTGAATTCAGGAGTAAAGATTTATACTATTACTCTATGAAAAGATTAGATGTACATTTGTTAATAATTACGATTTCATTTGTATATACAAAGTTTAATATATAATATAGAGATTTGGAATTACGAATATTTCTAGTATATTTGTTACAAACTACGTATGGAAACAAGTAAGAAGATGATAGTACAAACTCTCTTAAGGAGAGTGGATGATGACTATGGTATGGCAGAGAAATACTATAGCCTACTTTCCACTGTTAATGATCTCAAGCTTACAAAGAGAGAAATACAGTTGATAGCATTTGCAGCCGTTAATGGGAATATATCTTATTCATCTATTAGGGAAGAGTTCTGTAAGAAGTATAATTCTACATCCCCTACAATCAATAATATGATAAGCAAGCTTAAAAAGGTGAAGGTCTTAGTGAAGGATGGAACTAAGGTGAAGGTTAATCCTCTTATTCTTCTTAATTTCAAGGATAATATTAAGCTAGAGATAAAGGTGGAACATAATGAGTAATGATGTCAACAAGGTGTTAATACGAACAACGTCTGTAAAGCTTGCAATTAATGAGCAGATTGTACAGAAGGTTGTTGATTATCAATTTAAATCTGCTCACGAGGCCATGGGCATTCATCATACAATAGAACTTTGTGGGTTTGGTAAGTTTATTTTTAATAATAATAAAGCCAAGAAGAAGCTAGTGTCATTGCAAAAGACAGTGGAGATATTACAGAATGAACTAGATCATCCAGAGACAGCTAAAAAGAATCCTGTGTTTTCTAAGAATGTATTGAAAGCTACAAAAGAACATATCGCATCACTTAAACCAATGATTAAATATGATTAACTTCGGACAGATATATGAGGGATGGAAAAATATGCTTGTTCCCTCATCAGAATTAAAAGATACAATAGAGAAGATTAGCGCTGAGCGCATGGCAATTTGTAACAGTTGCATGTATCACTCTAAAAATCATCCCATCACTGTTCCTTATGATCATTGTATAGAATGTGGATGTATGTTAAAAGCTAAGGCAGCATGCTTGTCATGTGAATGTCCTAAGAAGTATTGGTTAGCACAAATGAAAGATCCTGAAGAAGAACAAGATTTAAAAACAAAATTATGAAAAATCCAGTCTTAAAGAAAGTAGATATTAACGAGCTTATGGATATAATGTCTGAGTTGTGGGAAAGAGGTGTAGATTACGTTGATATCATAATTAAGCCTGAAGACAACACTATATCTTTAATGTTTACAGAAGATTATCTTTCAGACGAAGCCAAAGAAGGATTAGATGATGTAGAAGAAATTGAAGACGATGAAATTGAAGACATGTGTATAGAGGTGAAAAGCAAGCTGACAGATGATGATTTAAACCAACTAATGTAAAGCTATGAAACCTAATCACTATGAAAAAATACTAGGAGTACTAGTAGAGCTTAAACAATCCCATCCTAAATGTAGTATGGGTAGACATTTAGCAACAGCTCTTGAGCCAAATACATGGAACATGACAGATGCTGAAGTATTTGATTGTCTAGAGAAATACAAATCACGCTTATCTATAGACATATTTCATTCTGATTCAGATATAGATAATATAATTAATGATGGCATTAATTTAAATAATATACTTCATGAAGATGAAGAAGACGACTAGATAATGGCAGCACCAAAGAAAACTACATATATTAATACAGAGCTCGATTGGGCTGAAGAACAATTATCATCATGGAGAGCATATGTTGATGCTAATGCTATGCATGAGTTGAAAGACAGAATTGAGTGGAAACCAACAGGTAAAGGTGGATTGCTTCCTATGGTGATAGCATCCATTGAATCTCAGGGTAAGTTTATACAAGAAACCATGAAGAACTATTTAGCTCTTCTTGAGGTGGTGGATAAACTACGTGAGAAAGAAGAGAGTAAAGTGGAAGTGAGAGGTGGAGGAGGAATGAGCTCTAAGGCTGAACGTTGGTTAAAGCAAAGGAATGGAACTGCTTAAGATAGATTCTAAAGATTGGTTGATTAACCAGAAACGTATACCTCTAGTAGACAGTGCAGAGTATGGAGATTTCTATGATTTCCATGAGGAGATATGTAAGAATGGTTGTATGATGGGAGACACATACATTCCTCCATTCCTATATTGGCACCTTAATGTATGGCATACAGAGATAGATATTATAGATGAGAGAGGAAGAATATCTCAGAGGTATGCAAACCCTTCCTTGCGTGATAACGAATGGGTGGTGGCTAATGAAATAGACAAGGCAGAAAGGGCTCGCAAAGGGCTTGTTATTTTAGGAATCAGACGTTTTGCTAAGAGTGTTATTGAGGCATCTTATGTATCACATGGTGCTACATTTGATGAGAACAGCCAAAATATCATTGCTGGCTTGAATGCTCCCGATATAAAACTTATTACAGATAAGATAGATAAAGGACTCAATCATTTACCACAAGCTTGGCAATGGCAGAGGATTGAGGATAATTGGAAGAACCAAGTTACACTGGGAATTAAAACAAGAGATGGTAGACGTATGCCATTCTCACAGATATTAATACGTAACCTTGATGAAGGTAATAATGAAGAAGCAATTGCTGGTAGTAAGCCTAGAAAGTTAATTATAGATGAGATTGGTAAAGGAAGTTTCCTTCGTGGTTTACAAGCGGCTATTCCAGGTTTCACTACACCCTATGGCTGGGGTTGCTCACCGATTCTTACAGGAACTGGTGGGGATATGAAGAAGTTTATGGACGCCAAGCTATTAATGTTTGACGTAGAAAACTTCAACTTCATGACCTATAACAATGCAGAAGATGATAAACGTGTACACGGACTATTCATCTCTCATAAGTTTAGAATGGAGGCTAAGTATGAAAGTTCACTTGGTGCATATTTAGATAAGCCAGTAAAGAATGATCTTCACAAGCTTAAGATGCTTGTAAGTGATGAAGCATTAGCAACAAAGATAACAGAAGATAACCTTAATAGACTTAAAAAGTCAGGAGATAGAGTTGCTTATTTAAAGGAGAAGATGTACTATCCACAAAAAGTGGATGACATATTCTTAAATGAAGATAGTAACATATTTGATATAGAGGGAGCAAAACGACAAAAGACCAGACTCCTATCACAGGAGCGCACTGGTACACCTGTTGTGCTATATGATGATGGCGATGGTATAAAGCATGAGTTTACAGACAAATTGCCCATCACCAACTTCCCTCTAAAGAACTCTGATAATAAGGATGCTCCTGTAATTATATATGAGTTTCCTATAGAAGCGCCACCTTATGGATTATATGTAGCAGGAGTCGATCCATACCGTCAAGGTAAAGCTGCATATTCTACATCGTTAGGAGCTGTATATATTTATAAACGTATGCACTCTATAGCTAGTGAAAAATATCAAGATATGTTTGTAGCTTCATACTGCGCACGTCCTGATAAGAAAGAAACCTGGGAGGAACAAGCAAGGATGCTCATTAAATATTACAATGCAAGAGCACTTGTAGAGAATGATGAGATATCATTCATTGAATACATGAAGTCTAAAGGAGATGCTCATTATTTAGAAAAGCAACCTGATTGGTTAAAAGAGGTGGTGCCAAATACTACCGTTAGACGTGACTACGGTGTACACAGATCTGCAGGTAAGATTGTAGATTTCTTACATACATGTCTCAAGACATACTCTGAGGAGCCTATTATTACTGAGAAGGATGACGATGGTAAGGTGATTAGTGAGACTAAAGGAATGGTGAAGATCTTTGACCCTGTGCTTCTTGAGGAAATGATTCAGTATAATGAAGATGGTAACTTTGACCGTATCATTGCAGCTGAATTAGCAATAGCTCAGGCTATGAAAATGGATCCTATTATGGGAAGAGTGGGAGATAAAGGTGATATACGTATTCAATCGATGCACCTACCTAAGAAGAAAAATAAATTATTTGTGGGAGGCGGTAGCTTATTCCCAGGACAAAAACATAAACTGTTTACATAATGGCAATCATTAGATATACCAAAGATGCAACAATTAGGTACGCCTATCTTAATATCTTTCCTGATCAGTTCAAGACTGAAAAAGAGAAGATGGATGAAAGTTGGATCAAGAATACAATGGATTACTTTGCTAACAAAGCATATGCTGAGTATGTAAAGAATCGTGATACGTTTGTTAAAAACTATGACTTGGTGAAGGGTATACTTCGTATGGAAGACTTCTATCAAGAGCCAGAGGTAAAAAGTTTTACAGATATGCTTACGGCAGATCTTGGTTTGCCTGGTTATGTAAAACATTATTCTATTCTAACAACTCCTCTTAATGAACTTATTGGAGAGATATCAAAGAGACCTGATTCATTTCGTGTTAAGGCATTTGATGATGATAGTAAATCTGAAGAGTTAGAATTCAAGACAGGTATTCTACAAGACTATGTAATGAGTCATGCTAAGAATAAGATTTTAGAAAAAGCAGAACTACAAGGTGAAGAGCTAGATGATGAGCAAGTTCAGAAGATGACAATGAATGAAGTTCAAGATGAACTTGATAATTATACATCTGTAGCTGAGAAGTGGGGCAATCATGTTCTTACAGCTCTCAAGGCTGAATTTAACACTAAGGAGAAATCAGAGGATGCTTTCCGCGATCTTGGTATTACTGCTCGTGAGTTCTATCATATATATGAGGATAACTCTAAAACAGGATTTAATGTTGAGGTGGCCAATCCAAAGAATACTTGGTTCTTAACTACACCAGATAGAAAATATATCTCTGATCCAACAGGTCGTGCACAAGGAGCATATGCTGCTGGATTAGTACAAGTGATGGAACTATCTGAGATTATTGAAACATTCACCTGGCTTGCAAAAGATGAAATTGATCACTTGCGTTCATCGTTACAAGATTATGGACTTATAAATGTTCGTGAATCTAATCTAGGTAACCCTAATGCTGCTGATGGCATTGACTCTGTACAATATGATACATTTGATCCTCTTGTTCTTCAGACACGTATGATCATTGAATCTGAGATGAAAGAGAATGATGATGGACTAAAAGACTTTTTAGGACTTACATCAAATGTGTCTTCATTTGGATACAAATATGTAGTGGTGAGATCTTACTGGATTTCTAAGAAAAAGATCGGTAAGCTTATCTATGTTGATGAAATGGATAATGAGCAATCACTACTTGTTGATGAGAACTACAAGAGTGGTACAATCCCTACACAGATATCATTAGAATGGGGATGGATTAATCAATGGTATCAAGGAGTAAAGATTGGACCAGACATTTATCACATTTCCCCTTACAAATTACTTAACTATTGTCCTATCATTGGATTGGTACATGAGATTAAGAATACTGAGGCTAAGAGTATTGTAGATATGATGAAGCCGTTTCAGGTGATATACAATGTTTGTATGAACCAATTGTATAAGCTTCTTGAGAAAGAAGTAGGTAAGGTTCAGCTTATGTCATTAAGACATATTCCTATTCCTAAAGATGGAGATGCACAAGATGCTCTAGACATCTGGGAAATGGAAGCACGTAATAGAGGAGTGGTATTTATTGATGACTCTCCTGAAAACTTAAAAGCTCCAAGTTCGTTCAATCAATTTACAAGTTTAGACCTTACACGTACGCAGGAGATTCAATCTCGTTACACTCTAGCTCAACAAATGAAGAACGAGTGTTGGGAGCTTATTGGCATGTCTAAGCAACGTTTAGGTAACGTGTCAGCTTCTGAGACTGCTACAGGTACAAACAACGCTGTAACACAAAGCTACACACAAACAGAGTCATTATTTGTAGCACATGAGTATGTATTAGGACAATTGTATCAATCTATTATTGATGCAGCATTATATACAGAAAGCCAAAAGCCAGAATCAACTATCTCTTATATTACTAATGAGGGTGAGAATGCATTTGTTCAAGTGAACGGTGCTGATATTAGATTCCGTGATCTTAAAGTATTCTTAACTAATCGTCCAGAAGATAAACAAATGTTCAATGAGATTAGAGCATTGTCTCAAGCTGTTCTACAGAATGGTGGAAGCTTACATGACATCATTGAATTATACAGCACTAACTCCGTACGTCAGATGAAGAAAGTGTTTAAGACTCTTAAAGAGCGTCAAGAACAACTTGAAGATCAAAAGATGCAACAGCAGCAGCAACAGATTGAGCAACAACAACAAATTGCTCAAGCTCAGATGGCGCAAGCTCAACAACAATACGATTCTAAAATTGCTAATGATAACTATGAAGCAGAACTAGATCGTATCAATAAAGTACAGATTGCATTAATTGCTGCAGAATCTAAAGGTGGACCATTAACTGATGCTGATACATCTGGCACTGCTGATGTTCTTGAAATAAGTAAACTTGCATCACAAGAATCTAAAGCTGCTAAAGACTACCAAGCTAAGTTACATGATATCAATAGTAAGAATCAAGTGGCTTCTAAAAAACTAGATGTAGAGAATAGAAAGATTGACGTCGACCTCAAAAATCAAGAGAATGATTTAGAGATAGCTAAGATAAATGCACGTAATAGAGGTTCAAAAAGTAAGTAGTTCTAATCAGTTTGGTTAGAGCAAAAACTATTAATGCTATATTATCTAAAATATTTAGCGTTTTTGGCCTTTTCCTATTTGTTATTAACTTATAGTGATTTAGTTTTATATCGAAAAACCAATTAAAAAATCCCAACTACGTATGGCCAATGATTTAGAAACCCCAGATTTTGGGAATTTCAGCATTCAGAGCACCATGGAAGGTGTAGGTAATGCAGAGCTATTAAATGATTTGATGGCTCCAGAAACATCTACAGGCAGTCCTGATGATATTCAAGATATAAATGCTCCTGAGATTCCTAAAAAGAAAGCTACAGTGAAAGCTCTAGCATCTGATGAAGAAGAAAATAAGAAAGACGATGAAGCTCCTAAACAGGATATCACTGATTTCTTATACGGTACAGATGATGATGAAGAAGATGAAGATGGAACACCAGCTAAAGCTGTTGCAAAAGCTACTGATACTACATCTGATGAAGACGAGGATGATGAAGATGGAGCTAATCCATTTACAGCATTTGCTAGAGACTTATTTAAGTTAGGTGGTTTCACTGCAGACGAAGATGAAGAAGAAGCACCAATCAATACAGCAGAAGAATTTTTAGATAGATTCAATGCTGAGAAAAAGAAAGGAGCTATTACAATTGTTAATGAATTCATCGGACAGTTTGGTGAAGATTACCAGGATGCATTCCAGGCAATCTTTGTTAAAGGTGTTAGTCCTAAAGATTATTATGGCACATACAACGCTATTGAGAACTATGCAGAAATGGACTTGTCCAATGAAGCAAATCAAGTAGCAGTTATTAGACAAGCTTTAACTGATCAAGAATTTGATCAAGAAGATATTGAAACGGAGATTGAAAAACTTCGTAATTATGGTGATCTAGAAAGTACAGCAACTAGACATCATAAAGTGTTAGTAAAGAAAGAAGCTACAAAGCTTCAAAAATTGGAGCAAGAGAAAGAGACCCAATTAAAACAACAAGCTGCTTACAAGCAACAGTACGCACAGAACGTGGGTGCTATTTTGCAAGATAAGGTGAAGGCAAAGGAGTTTGATGGTATTCCTCTTAATCCAAAATTGGCTGGCGAACTACAAGATTTTTTGGTTACAGATAGATACAAAACAGGATCTGGCGAAATGCTTACAGAATTTGATCGTACTATCTTGGAACTGAAGAGACCCGAGAATCATGAAATGAAGGTTAAAGTGGCACTACTTTTAAAAATCCTAGAAAAGGATCCTACGTTATCAACAATTCAAAAGGCAGGTGTAACCAAAAAAACAGATACTCTGTTTGGAGAAGTTACACGACAATCTTCTAAGTCAGCCGTAAAATCTAGTAAAGGTTCTTCCAAGCCTACCTCATGGTGGAGTAATTAAATAATAATAAATTAAACTTAAAAAAAATGGCAATTCAAACAATCCCAGGTTTAACTGGATTTACCTACGCTCGCGTTGCGTCTATGGACAAACGTGCAGTTGGTAAGTTAACAGACTCTAACCACTTGGAAAGCTTTCACTCGACTGAGCCAGCAGACTATGATAAGAAAATTATCAGTTTGTACACTCAGAGCTCGTTGTACAGTAATGACTTCTTGGACATGATCAACAAGTCAACTCCGTATTACATCGACAACAATAGTGATGCTTGGAAGTGGCAGGTAGCTGTACCTTACAAATTCCCTAAAATCATTGACGTTCCAACTACTACCTTAGAATTAACTAAGCCTGGTATTGATGGTCAAGAGTTCTCGTTAATCTTAGATACTAATGAATTCTCTAAGAACTCCATCATCTCTGTAGGTTCTCGTCAATACGGTCCTCGTTTCTACGTTATCAAGGATCCACAGCCTTGGAACATGGGTTACTTGTACTCTTTCACTTTAGTTACTGACAATCCAACTGTAGATTACGTATCTGCTACGTTCTTACAAACTGGTATTGAGTTAGAATTAGTAGATGCTGCTATTGGTGAATTTGATCAAGACTTATTAGGATTACCACGTTTGGGTGAGCAAATCACAATGTTTGAATCATTAGGTTCTGCATATGGTTATGAGCACAAGATCACTGAATGGGCTGATGATAAGATGTTAGTTAATGCTAATGGCTCACCTTTAGATATTTTAGTATATGCTCCACAAAGACGTAACCAATTACCTTTAACTCGTAATGATGTTAAGTGGGAACCGTTTATTGAATTCTGGATGCGTAAGTCTATGTTAGAACTTAAGGTTAAGCGTATGATCTGGGCTAAGCCTGGTAGCGTTAAGTCTGGTGGATCTAAGCAAGAGTTAAAGCGTACATCTGCTGGTGTTTATCACAGAATGCGTAACAATGGTAACTTAGTTCAATACAACCGTGGAGAATTCACTGCTAACTTGATTCGTTCGGTATTTGGTGATTTATTCTATCGTCGTGTGGATGTTAAAGACCGTAAGGTTAAAATGTACACTAACGAAGCTGGGTTTGACGTGTTCCAACAAGCTTTGAAAAACGATGCTTTGAATTCAGGTTTGACTTTCATGGCTGATTCAGGTAATCGTTACATGCAAGGAGAAGGACAACACATCACTTACAACTTTGCATTCGATGCAATGGTTACTCGTGAGACTGGTCGTGTTGAGTTAATTCACTTAAAAGAAT
>Ga0209296_1000590_pt1 | contig 31515 bp, 41 predicted proteins | sample S_130206_EF_Meta_FD_187319 | JGI IMG/M metagenome (GOLD analysis project Ga0209296, IMG submission 187319) | Freshwater microbial communities from Lake Simoncouche, Canada to study carbon cycling - S_130206_EF_MetaG (SPAdes) (version 2) | ecosystem: Environmental > Aquatic > Freshwater > Lake ... | reverse complement strand
TATCTGTGAATACAACAAAACTACAATCAAGTGCTACACCCCCAACAAAGTCATTAAATCTTTCTTGGAACGGAACAGCGTTGGTTGGTAATATCATATCCATCTTGTTATACAAGTCTGGTGTTTGATTCATACCCCTTTTGATAAAGGACATAAACCTTCTGGCTTGAATATCCATATCACTTATTACATCTACCTCATTTGATAAATCATCGTTGATTCTATCAGCAAAGATTAAAGACATATTGTAGGTTACAATATTTTCTTCATAAGATACATTTTGTGGGGTTACAAATACAAATGGATATGTTGGGGTCATACCTGTGTTATCTGTATTACCAAACTCCACGATATTACCAAACCCAAATGAGTTTAACCCTATACCTACTTGTGATTGTTGGTATTGTTTTATAAGTGATACAATCTTATGTATTGAAACATATTCTTCCATAGTAATTAAATAGTGTTTTTATTATTTGAACTGCTTCTCCATTTTCTTTATTTCTTCTCTTTGTTTGTCTGCTCTTTCTTTCATCATAGATGCTGTATTCAAACAAAGTAATAATGGTAGTTCATCAATTGTGTTTATTTTTGTAATGTCTTCTCCTGCAAGATTGAGTGTGATACTAAAATAGTATCTAAAGGCAGCCTCTTTTTTACCCATTTTGGTAGTATTTCCCACCCCATCTTTATCCTCTTGTTCATTTTGTTCGTCCACATCAAAGAACTCTTTATATTGCTGGTATAGATTGTTGCGGTTAGAAAAAAAAAACCGCTTGCCCCAAACCAATACTTAATCGGTAGTTGTCTAAACTCATAGGCTCTGTCTTCTATTTCATCCGCCTTGTATGGTTTAATCTTATACTTACCATTTTTCTTTTCAGTAATAGGTCTGTATAATATCGCCATAATCAAATGGATATTTTCCTCAATGTTTTCAGCAGAGAATACCTCCATATCCATCCAAGCACCCCAAGCAAGTTTACTCCAATCATTTTCCAATCCATACTCCACTCCATTATGTGTGAAAACATTATACAATTCATCTTTAAGAGATGTTTCCGTCATTTGGGACATCAGGTATGACTGAACAAACTCCATTTGATTTAAGGGTAATTCCTTGAGTTCATTTACAGGTACTGCTAATAACATACTTAACAAATCTGCTGGTGATGATTTGTATAATTCTTCTTTGGCTTTTAATCTTTGGAATTGTTCTATTGTGATTTCAGGTTTTACTTTTACAACCCTATCATTTAATTGTATTTCTATCATATTACTGTTATTTTTGTTTTTGGTCTATCTAAAAATTGTACTATTCCATATTTTAAGGCATCAATTAAGTGGTCCTTGCCTATGGTGTTATTTGTTATTGCCCCTGTGCGGTCTTTCTTAAACTTGAAATTAGTAAACTCACTGATTAAATCTACACTCTCACTATGTAAGTATATCTTAAATTGTTTCATTTTTTGGATACCATATAGGATACTGGTTTTATTTACAGGTCTAACATTTATCCCCAACCTTTTAAGTTCTTCTATAGATTTTGGTTCTGCTGAATCTGCTACAACATTAACATTTCTGTCTATTCCAACCTCTTTGAGTTTATAGGCTAAATCTTCATTGGTTAATCCAAGTTGATATATGAGTTGTTTAACATACAGGTTCTTTCCATCCACATTGATTTCCACCACAGCACACTCATCATTACTAAATCCAAAATCTATTGAGTAGTACTTGTCCTTGATATGTCTTGGTAGTTCATCATATAACTCTGGTTGTGTGAATATCTTTTCTCTTGGTTCTACAATTAAACCTTCTGAATATATCTTTGCCATATCAGGGTCTATGTCTATAAGTTCCTTGATTGCTTGAATTGTTCTTTTATCTAAGAAACTATTCATCCTCCAAGTTGAGTGTAACATACACCCATTTTCTTTTCCTTCATATTCCAAGCCCCACCAGTCAATCGGTATTTCAGGGTTGTATAAAGCCATAATGTATTTGGAACATCTAATATCCATTTGGATAAATGCGTTCTTGTCTATTGTGTTTACCTCATCAACTAAAATGATGTCTGACTTAAAACCTTTTAATTTACCTGTGGAATCATCTAATCCAATAAATCTAACAACTGAACCATTTTCAAAGGTATAAACAAACTCTTGTTTTTGGAATACACCCTTATCCCATATATCTATTGATTCCATTACAAACTTAAAGTCAGGTAGAATTGTATGTCTTAAAGACACTTGTGTTTCACGGGCTATGGTTATACTTGTCTTGGGGGTTTTGAGTGCTTCTAATACAATATATTGTAGTGCTGATATGGTTTTAGAACTCCTTGAACTACCCCTTAAAAAGATATATCTCTTTTCTTGTTGTACTGCTTCGTGTATGTGTTCCCATACCTGTGTTACTTGAAATTTCATATAACTTATTATTTGTATATTTATGATTATGAAACCAGAAATATTTTTAGGTATTTTATTCCAATCAAGGGATTTGATGCACATAGCCCATTTAGAAACAACATCATTAGGTGTCCACGAAGCATTAGACCAATTTTACAAAGAGGTAATTGAAAATGTTGATGAACTAACTGAAACATATTTTGGTATTATTGGTGGTAGAGTTCCTTTGGTTATTCCTGAATCAAGATTGGTTGAAGCAGTTGTTTATTTAAGAGAATTGAGAAAAGTAATCTATGAGAATAGAAACTCACTTGGTTTAGAGAATACTGAAATCCAAAATATAATTGATGAAATACTTGGATTGATTGGACAAACTCTTTATAGATTATCTTTATCATAATCAATTCTTTGTTGGGCAATATCAAAGTATTCTTGTTCTCTTTCTATCCCGATAAAACTGAAACCCAAGTTCTTTGCTGCGATACCAGTTGACCCCGACCCCATAAAACAATCCATAACTACCCCACCTTTTGGTGTTACAAGTGTAATAAGATATTCCATAAGTTTGATTGGTTTAACTGTTGGGTGCGATGATTTATTACCTTCTTCTAATCCTGCGTTTCTTTCTTTCTTTGATGTCTTTGGACAATAAAAGAACCTTGATGCTCCACCTTCATCTTGTCTTGGGGTGTATGTTCCACGACCATTAAAGATTTCACTATCACTATTTGTATTGGAGTGTTTGTAATTCTTATTGGCTCTTGTCTTTGATGTTCCACTCTGTTCATCTAATAGTTTACCTGCTTCTTCATCAAGAATAATGTTTGCTGGAAATCTACCTTCAGTTGTTTCTACTCTTTCATGTTGAATTGTCTTATGTAATCCAAACAAAGTAGTATCATCTTTAACATCATCACTATGGATTGGGGTTGTTCTTAATTCACCTTCAATTCTACAACCATCTATGTTTATTCCACCAGTTCCCCACTTTAATACATTTTCTGCGATGGACTTTTCACTTAAAGGTTTTCTTGCCATACAGATTGGTTCGTGTGCTGGTTTAAGTGCTGTACCCCAACCTTCCCAATTTTTCGCTGCTTGATTTTTTGCTTCTGTAATATCAAACTCCATAGTTTCACTATGCCAACCATCTTTTGTAAATGCTTTACCTATTCCACTTGAACCTTTACCTATAACATCTCTAATTGCTGATTGGAATAATTCATCATATTCATTTGTATCAATATTTAATATTTCTTTAATCTTTAACCATTTTTCATTTGATGGTATTGCTTCTCCCCAACCATCATCATCTCTACTTTCTGTTCTCATATAATTTGCTGCTCTAAAGCCACATAATTTATCAAACTCATTTTTTTTCAATCCAGACTTATTGAAATAATCTATAATAATTTGTTTTAACTCTAAAACTGAATGCGAAATAATACCTTGTTTTTTATCTATCGCCTTTCCTATGTTTAATGATTTTGGAAACCCTGAACCATATATCCACATAATACTATCCCTAATATCAAACCCCGCATCTTCAATTGCCACAGCCATCCTGTGATAAGTTCTTGAACTACTAAATGATAGTAGATGTCCACCTGGTTTTAATACCCTTAAACACTCACTCCATACATCTGTTCTAAACGCAATATCTCCACCATCCCAATTTTTACCCATAAATCCTTTCTTATCCCCTTTGGTTGATGTTAAATGATATGGTGGGTCAACAACCACACTATCCACTGAATTATCTGGTATTGTCTTTAATACCTCCAAACAATCTCCTAATCTTAAATCTATATTCATAATTTTTGTTCTTCTAATTTCCATTGGAAACCATAACTTGTTTTATTTCCTTTTCTAATACAATCTTCAATATGGTTGTGTGAATCAAACCCAAGTGTATTTTCTATTTCCGTTATTGTCTTCCAAGTCATATTGGTTTATTACATATTCTTTATCAATATTACCACTTAATCTTTTCTTTGAGAACTCTGCGTATTTCTCATTTAACTCAAACCCAATGTATTCTCTGTTGTTACACCCCAATCCTGTGGTGCCTATTCCACTGAATACATCAAGTACTACATCACCTTCATCTGTTAGTAAATTGATGAAATATGTGGGTAATTCTTTATGGTATGGTGCGGGGTGTCTAATGGTATTATCACGAGCAAGTCCTGCTGTTGGAAACCTAAATACATTATCAGGTCTAACTTTATCAGGTACATACCTATCAACAAACTCATCACAACTTGACCCTGTTGAATCAACCTGTTTGTTTGTCTTTCTTATCTTAATGGGTTTTTTGTTTGTTCTTTCCCCATCAACAATATCACCATTACCTTTTGGTTGCCAAGGATATTTGGCTCTATCACTTGTTGCCTTTGCGGGTTCTTTTAATGCTCTATCCATATAGAACTTTAACTCCTTTTGGTTCTTAACAAAATGGAATATAAACTCTGTATTGTTTCTAAACCTTTTCTTTGACCCATTTGGTATTCCGTTCATCTTATGCCAGATGTAGGTATCATAAAACTTTAACTTTGTTTCCTTTTGACTGCGGTATATCAATTCATAGATAAAGGGGTTTCTTAACCCATTGGAACAATTATCATTGATGTTTAGTATGAAACTACCACTTGGTTTAAGAACTCTGTATATCTCATTGAATAGGGGTAATATCCAATCACAATAATCTTTTGGTTTTTGTATGGATATGTTCTTTCCGTAATTAACAATATCTGCGTAAGGTGGACTGGTTATTACCAAGTCAACTGAATTATCAGGTAAATCTTTAATCAACTCAAAACAATCACCCAATCTAATATCAATCATTTTTGTTTTGGTTAAACTCTACCCTTGTTTTATACACATCAAAATCTATTGGTTCTTTGAAATAATCATTGTGGATAACTTTAATCATTTCGTTCATAACCATTGTAATTTCTTCTTTGTTGAACTTAATCCCCTTGTTTACAAATAGGGTATACTCAAAGGTTACATAACCATCTGCTTGTTCATCAAAAGTGTATGGTATTGAATCAACATCAATAATCATCCCGTTAAAGTAGTGTTTGTTCATATTAAGTTTAATTGTATTCTTAATCTGTTGTAACAACTTTTCCATCTTTCTCTTTGGTTTATAATCCGTGTTAACTATAAACCAACCACCCATAGTCAATATGACTGACTTAAACTCAATCTTATCTATTGTTTCACTACCAAAGTTAATATTCTCAAAGTTATTTTTAACTTGGAATACTGAACCTTTTTTTGGTAAATTAAAATTACCCTTCAGTTCCATCTTGTCCCATTTGTGTTCTTATGATTTCAATCTGTAGTGGACTGGTTGAATTATCTATCTTCTCCCCTTGTGTGGTTACATCAATATGTTTTTCACTCTTCCAATTATTCTTGAACTTATTAGTCATAATAACCTGCCATAGTTTTGTATTAAAACCAGCACCATTATTTTCACTCATAGATTCATACGCTTTATTAAACCACCAGTCTTCACATAATTTTTGATATTGATTGAACGCTTCAGAATATTTTTTGTTTGTCTTTAATAATCTGTAGTGTCCTTCCCAACTTATCCCCAATTCAATTAAGAATTGTGTAATGTGTTTTCCTTCAACACCAGCGTCAATAACAATCTTGTACCACTCTGGGTTCATGGTTTCTTCAAGTCTGGGTCTACCCCTACCTCTTTTACCTTCTTCTTGTATATTTTGTTCCATATATTTCTATTCCTATTTTAATTTGATTTATTGCGTCTTCCACTGATGGTTTGATACTTGAAGATGGATATAGACCATAATAAGCCCCCATAATTTCAATCTTATCTAAATCAGTGAGGTCTTGTGTATCTTTTACAGAGATAATTGATTCTACGATGTTCTTTGCGTTTTGTATGTGGTCTGGATTATCCAAATTATTTACCACTTGTTTTCTTCCACCTTTACAATTACAACCCATTTTCTTTCATCCTTTCTAATAATACTATTTCTATTGCGTCTTTTATATCCTTGAAGGCTTGTGCTACCTCAAAGTCATCATTTTTAACTGCTTCATCTATCAGGGGTTGGAAACAAGCAACTATTTCACTTGAACTTAAACCCAAACTTATCCCTTCTTGAAAATAATGATTTGATAGTTGAACCAATAAGTCATCCTTTTCTAATGGTGATAAGTTGAAATAACCTTGTAATATTTCTTTTATATTCATCATTACTATAAATATAATCAAAATAAATGAGTTGGAAATAAAAAACCCCCAATGTTAGATAATTGGGGGTATAGTATGACTGATGAAGTAGTATAAAAAAAATTATATGGACAGTATATCAGAACGAAGCACTACTTCATTGAAATAAATATAAGAAATATTTGGCAATAAAAAAACCCTTCTAATGGGACTTGGAAGGGTTTAGTAATCTAACATGGGTACATTAGAATTAAGTTAATTATAATAAACTTATTTTTCTTCTGTAGTATCCTGGTAATTTTTCTTGTTGAGATTTTTGTATATCAATACTCCATTTAGAATAATTGATGTTAAGATTGAAACTATTGTTAATATAGTTACTGGATTCATTAAAGTTATTCCTACTGCTACTGGTGTAACTATATTTGCTGTAGCAATTCCTATTGTATCTTTATCTATCATATTACTTAAATACCTACTGGATATAACTACTTGAAGATTATGAAGGTGATAAGTCCCCCCAGCCCCCCATACTGAAAAACAAGTATATTAAGGTCTGGGTTCTTATCACTTATACATCTTGAATCTTGATGTTGTCTTTTATAAGTCCCTGAATTATAGACAAGTGAGCAATACCATTTCAGGTATTACATCAATAAATATAATATAAATTATAAAAAAAACAAATAGTTTGGTAATTTAATTGTTTTTTCTTATTTTTGTTGATATTTATAGATATGGGAAAAGAACAAATCAATTTTAATCTTCGTAGAAGGATGTTAACAGATGATGGTTGGATTTATTTCTGTAGAAATTGTGGAACATATCTATCTGAAAATAACTTTTACAAATCAAAGACAGGTCCATTTAAGATTTCAACACAATGTAAATTACATTATTCCAAGAAAGATAAAGATGAATCAAATGATATTGATATGGAATACCTTAAGTTAGACCCAATACAAGATGAGGACTTTCAGGGGGTTCAGAGGTTATTAGAGACACTTGGATATCAATTTGGAGTAGATATACCACCAGTTCATATTCAGTTCAATACAAGACACAATATAAAATAATATGGGAGCAATAAAATTATCAGTTGAAAAAGTAAGAAACATCCGTAAGTTGTTAGCAACAGGGAATTACACACATTTATCTTTATCTAAAAGGTATAAGGTTAGTAGAGGACACATAACCAAGATTGCCAACAAGATGAGATGGGAGGAAAGGAATTATCCACAATTAAGAAATGGCATATCACAAAAGGAGTAAGATAATCTATATTGATGATGAGGAGTATATTTGGTGTGCTCGTGAAAAAGAATATATCCACAATAATGAGTTTGAGATAAACAAGTGGGGTGATTATAAAATGTTCTGTGAAAAATGTTCTGAACTTATTTATCAAGAAAGGGTAATCAATTACACAAAAGGTTCACAAGACAGAAATGATTATGTAGAACAACAATCAAAACTAATGTTGGAGAATATTGGTTATGACTTTAATAGTGATTTAACTATACACGAACAATTCTTAATGAAACATAAGTTAATATGAAAACATATACAATTATTGGTGGTGTGAATTACTCCACAGAACAGGTAGAAATAAAGTTTTTTGATGGACCGAAGGTTACACTTATCCATTGTATAGAAACTCCGTTAGATAAGGATTGTGAGTGTTCTGGTGATGTGTTTGATTCCAAGTTGGATTATGATATATTCAAGGACTACCACAATTCTTTTATAAAAAATCCAAAATAGTTTGGTGGTTTCAGTTTTTTGTTGTTTCTTTGTAGTATGGAAAACGGACAAACAATCAAACAAATGAAACAATCTCAATCGTACATTGGTAATGGTTACACTAATCTTGCCTTTATTCTACAGATGTATAAATCATCTACACTACCCCGTATGTTTTATGACTTGAAATTGACTGTAGAACAGATTGATAATAACAAATCAATTACCAAATATCTTAAGAGTGCTAAAGCCATTAAAGATGGTTTCTCACAAGATGAGTTGTTTGATGTAATTGAAAAAAGTATGGAAAAAGTTTTGGTAGTATCAAAATAATCAGTATCTTTGTAAGACACAATCACACTATAAAAAAATAAACGACTATGAACTACTTGGTAATCAACACCCCGAACGGAATTAAAGGAAGTAAAACCTTGAACGACTTGGCTTCTAAATTGAAAAAGAAGTATTCTAAATCACCTAACATCAAGATTGGTTTTGATATGGGTTTTGATGGTGTATGGGAACTTATCATCCAAAACACCAAAACTGATATGGCGATGGTTCTTAAACCTTCTAACAGAGCAAAAGATGCGACAGAAGTATTTGGTTACTTCCGTTCATTTTCAACTCAACCACAAGAAGACCAACTATCTTGTGTTAGAAATAACCAACTTGAAGCAGCGTGTGTTCGTATTATTTCTTTGATGTCTAAATAACTTTGATATATGGAAACACATAAATTGAATATCTTATTTTGGAACGAATACGATGAATTAACAAAAGAAATCAGTATTCTTACATCATATCCATCTTATGAAGATGTTGAAGAATACCTCTATCACAATGAGTTGGATGACTTTAAGAGTACTGGTGGAAACTTTGATTATTTTACAATAAACTTTGTAGTTTAACAAATAAAGCATACCTTTGATATATGAAACAATCAGAAATCGCTAAAGACCTAAACATCCCTGTTAAGATTTTCATTGAAATGGAATCTTGTATGTTCACCGCTTGTAGTATGTCTCACATGATTGGTAAACTAACTCTTATCCAATTTATGATGGATAGTGGTATGGACAGGGATATCATCTATGAAAGATGTGGTAATGATGATTATGAGTTTAAGGCGATGTTTCAAGAGTGTATGTTTCTTAATGAAATGATTAACAGGGGGTACACTGATACAAAGAAAGATGATAACATGGTTTGGAGATACATTTACTACTGGCGAGAAATCTAACAATAATTTGGAATATTAAAAAAATAAGCATACCTTTGATATATGGATTACAGAAAACTTAACCCCGAAACAGATTACAATTATGTAGATATGACTTTGTATCTACAAGATGTTAAAGTCCTTTACAACGCTTGTGTGGACATCAACAAACAATTCCCCGACATGGTTGGGTATACCAGACTGGCTGAAAAACTACAACTGGTAATTGATGAAAATGATAAAAAATCTATTGATGTAGATTTGATTGATTAAAAACTTTTTACTATATTTTAACTATGGGACAGACAAAGAATATTTTACAAGAACTGATTGATGAACACTACAATCAATTACATGGTGATGAAGATTACCAGTATGAATTATACAAACAAAGAGCGATGGATGACTACCATCAAGAGTTAATGGAAAGAGAAGCATACGAACAACACTTATCAGACAAATACTAATATTATGGCACAGAATAAAGAAAGACAAATCGCAACACAATCATCACTCAAAACAGTATTAGAGTGGAGTAACACATGTAATCATTGTTTAACACTAAAAGAACTTATTTCTATTACCAATGTAGTTGTTGACTATGTTGAAAATGGATACTCCAAAGAAATAGGTGAAAGGTTAAGTACCATTGATAATTACCTTAAGAACGAAAAGTAATACTTATTGGTATGAAAGATGAAAAAATTGAGTTCTTTACAAAGAAATTAAACTCTTTGAGAATTAAACAGGCAACCTTTACATCATCAGGTTATAAGACACCAGCATATCTTGAAAAAGATATTAGATTAACGGAAATTGCCTTAAAGAACCTTAACAAAGGTTAAGAGTTGTTTGAGTGTCCATACCAAGTTGGGAAACCCGAACCAGCACATAATGGACCCATCATATTAAAGTTGTTGTTCCAACCCCCTCTGTTGTAATAATAACCAGTACCAGGTAATGAAACATTTGCCTTAAACGCAGAATCGGTTTCAGGTGGTAATTGTCCATCATTAAGATTTCCACTAAAGTATTGTGGATACCAACCCGAGCGGAACAATAGATGTCTTCTTAATAGATTGTCTTGAAACTCCGCTTGGTTTTTTGCGTTGTTCTTTAAGTATTGTAATGTTTTTAAGTCAACTGCTGAACCTTGTTCGTTTCTATTCTGAACCAAACCAACGTTCATAAACTTGACCCAAAAATTATCTAACGACAAGTAGTAACTCCAAGCAATCAAAGTAGGTTGAATAAAGTTATCCAATAAAGCCTTATACCTATAAAGTGCTGGGTCTGTATTGATTGTATTATCATCAACAATCTTTAACAAATATTCGTAAAGATTCGTACCGAGGCTCTCCTGGATTTGTATCGCTTGGGATTGTTGAATGGAAAATCTTAATTCTGAACTATCAACATTATCTGTGATTGGAGTGTTGTCCTTTAACTTTTGTTCGCTTATAAATAAAACATTGTATGCCATATTATATGATGTTATTTTGGGTTATGGTTAAGTCAATTTGGTCATTTGGATATATCAATTCTAATATAGGTTTTAACTCTCTATTCAAGAACTTTTGTAATGGATAAATACTCGTTGATAAAAATAACTTAAATCCTGTTTCTAATTGGTCTGCTGATGAACTAAATCCGGTTCTTTGTGGGAGCCCAATAATTGACGCATCGGGTATGTTATGACCACAAAGTATCTGATGCTGGCATAACTCAAATATACTTGAAAAATAACCATCTTCCACATTTGTTTGTATCTGTGTAATATCAGGTTTTTGTCCTTCTTCACCATAAGATATAATCACTCTATTTGCTGCTTCAGCACCCATATACCTGTCTTCAATCTTTCTTAAGATATTATTCTGTTCGTATTCTGAATCAGGTGCTGGTTGGTTAAAGTGAACCCACATACCCATAGAACAACCATTGATGATGTTGGCAAGGTTATAAACAGTAATCTCGTGGTTTAACTTAATATCATTGATACAAGCAAGATATGATGGAACACCATAATACTCACTTTGAGGTCCATAAGTTCTAATGTGAACTATTTGTCTATTGGTATAGTTCATTGGGTCAAACTCACTGAACTCAATAATGGAACTACCCCTTCTCCAATTAGCCCAATCTCTTGAATAAAGATATTTTGTGGCTGGTTCACCTGGATGTTCAGGTTTATGAACTCTCATGTATTTTGTTGGAATAACATGGAAACCTGCCAAACCCTGACTGCGGTCTTTACGCCAAACCACCTCCAAGAAGAGATTACCTGTTACAATCAACTCAAAGAACATTTGTTTAGCAACATCATTGATGTATTGTTTTGAGTTAATCTTGTAGTCATTGATGTATCCTGAACCAACAGAATTATCAACACGGGCTCTAACAGCAGAGTTGTGAATCGGTGAAGCGTCCAATAACATATACAACTCATTTGGAAATAAGTTATCCACACCAAAAGATACAAAAGGTTGTCCCTTTGTTATCACCTCTTGAAATGATGTGATGGTGTTTACACCAAAGTTTAGTTTTTCAATATTTATCATCCTTCGTATATTTTATAAATATCACTTGTTCCAGAGTAAGTGATAGGGTTAGTATTTCCTGAATAGTTTACTTGAGCAATGGTCTCATAAACTACATCATAGGCAAGATTGGGGTTTGTATTTCCTGATAAGGCTGTGGATTGTTCCCATACCTTAACATAATACTCACCCTCAATTAAGTGAACATTTGTTTGTCCTGTTGTTGTTGCCCCAGTCAAATATGCTTCAGGTTGACTTGGGTCTATTGTAATACTAAATAAGTCATAACCAGGTGAGTATCCCACACTTGGTGGTATTCTGTATGGTACAAACCTCCAAACCTCTTGTGAGAGTTTGTGTTTGAATCCAAATAAATAACAAACAGAACCAGTCAAGTTTTTATTCCTTGAACATGTTGCGTTTGCGTTGTTGTATCCTTCGTTTAGTATTATCATATTGTTATGGGTATTTTGTATTTAAGTAATTCATTACCTGCGTAATTTCACTTGGTGTTAAAGTTCTGTTATACATAAACTGCTCCATCACTCCGTAGTGTTCTAAACTATCCCACATCAATACCATATTTTGTGTTGCTGATGCTCCATTACTACCACTTGTCCAAGTATCATAAACAGTATTATTTCCATTATACATATTTAACTTGAAACTACCACCACTAATTTCTGTTCCCATACCTATTTTATAGGTATTACCATTTGTAATTGGTAATGGATTAGAACTAATACCAGGATAAGAAAATAATACACCACCACCACTATCAAAAGCAACAGCGGCAATATAATTTATACCACTACCTTCTATTGTTTTTAATTGATTATATCTTGCGGACATATTACCACCACCCCAACCCATACCACTATCACTACCTATTCCAACATTACCAGTTGATGTTGATGAATAAATTGGTTTAATAACAACAAATATGGTATATGTGGCAGGTAGTGTTAAAGTTCCAACCAAACCACCACTTGCGTTTTGATTTGTATTACCAATCAATCCACCTTTTGTTGATGAGAATAAGTTGGAAACATATTTTGGTTGATTTGATTTTGTTGCTTGTGAAAATATAACTGATGCTGTCGCAGCGTCTTGAACTTGACTAACACTATCATATCCACCACTACTATCAATAGTTAAAGTTGAAACATTTGTATAATCGTTCCAAAACAATAAACCTGATAATGAATTAGGGTTAAACGCTGGAATTGGACTTGATGTTGGTGTTGGTGTCGTTGTTAAAGTCGGTGTAGGCGTTGTTGTTTTTGTAGGAGTGATAGTAGGAGTAACCGTAGGGGTTGTTGTTAAAGTCGGTGTAGGAGTTGCTGTATTGGTTGGAGTGACTGTAGGCGTAGGTGTTGGACAAGTAATAACTAACTGGCAAGTTTGACTAAACGCTGAAAAGAACAAATCATAAGTTCCTTCATAATTATCATTTGTGTAAGTATATGGTATGGTTTGATAACCTAAACTAATAGTTCCCCCACTACAAGGATAGAAGGTAATATTGGCTAATTGTCCGTTATAGTTCGTAGATTGTAATTGTATCTGTGTTGCCATATCTTTAATTTTGTCTTCCTAATGTTGTTTGGAATGCTACAACTGCGGTATTATAATTTGTCGCATCTGTTGCGTCCATACCCAATCCTATTGATGCTAAAGCCCAATCTCTTTGACTAAATTGTAGCGCTGCTCCATTTATGTTAGTCGCTGATATGTAAATATCTAATGCTGGTCCAGAACTTAATACTTTAGAACCAGATGCTAATGCCGCACCATCACTGTAAATATATGATGTTGAACCATCATTAGTCCATAACCAATTTTTCTTTGTACTTCCACCATTGTAAGTTGTAAAATATCCAGAACCAACATTTATGTATGCTGTATTATTACCTGCGTATGAACTAATTGCTGAATAATCTTGTCCCGTTAAATCATTTGAACCCATATCATAAGAACCACCAGCACCAGCGTTATTTTCAGTAATATACATAGAATAGTGAATTGAACCTGATGCTTGGAAATTGATTACAGATGGAATAATTCCCGTTGTCGCATATCCATTAGCACTTGGTGATGCTCCTGATGTTGTAAATGTCCAAGTTCCATTAAATCCTAAATTATATGTTGTTGGTGTTTTTAAGTTAAACGATTGTGTGATATTTGTAGTTCCAACAACAGGATATAAACCAATCATTTTGGTCCATAAATTATATCCCTTTAAGTCAATTACTAATGTATTGACTGCTGTTTTTTCTGTGTTTGTTAAAGTTCCACCCGATGCTGTAATTGCGTTAAAGAATAATTGTGCGTCAGGGTCATACACAACAGCAGGACTTGCCGTTGGAGTAGGTGTAGGGGTCTTTGTAGGAGTTGTTGTTGGTGTTAAAGTAGGTGTTCTTGTTGGTGTAACACTTGGGGTTGGTGATGGTAATTCTGTATAAGTAATATCACAAGCAGGAGCAGGTGTCCTTGTAGGTGTCGGCGTTGGTGTTCCTGTCTTTGTAGGCGTAGGTGTAAGTGTTGATGTAACACTTGGAGTAATACTTGGTGTTGGCGTTGGAGTAGATGTCTTGGTTGGAGTAGGTGTAGGTGTTACAGGTACAGGAGTAGGTGTTGGTGTAACTCCACCATCAGGTTGAAAGAATTGAACAATATCATCTATGGCTCTTTGTTCACCAAGATAATCACTAAACTTTTTTCTATAAAATACCTTACTCATCTTTTATTATATCACCCAAGTTTTTAATCAATTCATTTATATCAACATTACAATCTGTTTCTATCTTGTAGTGTTTTTCTCTTTCAATTTTGTCTTTATGGAATATTACCTTTATTGTTAAATCACAACTCTCTAATTCTAACTCAACACTTTTAACATAATACTCATCAAAGGCTATATCCCCAATTTTATACATATTATAGTGCGTATGTTATTTTTACAATACCTGAACCACCAGTTCCACCATTACCAATAGAACCAGAACCTCCGCCTGCTCCATTACCTGTATTGGCTGCTCCACTTGCTCCTTGTGATACAATACCATCACATCTTGCTCCCGCACCACCAACAGAGTATCCTGCTTGGTTGTTTGATGAACCACCGCCGCCAGCATTACCTGCTACTGGTGAGCCAGAAGCATTACCACTATTACCTTGTCCTGCGGTTCCAGTTGCTATTGTTCCACAGAAACAAGCCGCTCCACCACCATTACCACCACTTGCGGCTGAACCACAACCTGCGGGGTTGGCTCCTCCTCCTCCACCACCACCGATGGCAGTAAATCCTAAACCTGTTGTATTATCACCATTTGTTCCTCCTTGTGAGTTTCCACCACCTGCTCCACCAGCACCAATACTAATTGTTCCACCAACACTAATAGTAAATGCGGTGTAGATTTGTCCTCCACCGCCTCCGCCGCCTCCTCCATTAGAGGAACGACCACCGCCTCCTCCACCACCACCTGCGACCATCAACATAGTTACTGGACCACCCTGTATTACAGATAAAGTCCCGTTTGATGTAAAGGTGTGAGTTCTAAATCCACCAGCATCAGTTACAGTTCCACCACTCAATATAACTTTTGGAGTTGTAGGTGTTGGTGTCTGTGTATTGGTAGGTGTTGGTGTAGTTGTATTTGTAGGACTAACACTTGGGGTTGGTGTCTGTGTATTGGTTGGAGTAGGGCTTGGTGTAGGTAAAGGACAAGTTCCAATATCGGTTATTGTTCCAGAACCGCCACCAACATATACTGAACTTTGTTTAGCACATATTGTTGAACTACTACCTAAACATAATGCTTGACTTTGATTACTACCATTACAATCAATCCATACAAAAGTACCACAAATTGGAAATACACTTGTATCTGTTATTACATAAGTTCTACACGCTCTTGTATCAGTTGATGTAGGTGTTGGTGTTTGTGTGTTGGTTGGTGATACACTTGGAGTAGGTGTTAATGTATTTGTTGGACTAACACTTGGAGTAGGCGTTAAGGTACTTGTTGGTGATACACTTGGTGTTTGTGTATTTGTAGGCGTTTGAGTATTTGTTGGACTAACACTTGGAGTAGGCGTTAAGGTACTTGTTGGTGATACACTTGGTGTTTGTGTATTTGTAGGCGTTTGAGTATTAGTTGCCGTAACACTTGGGGTAGGTGTTAAACTACTTGTAGGTGTTGGACTTAATCCTATTGTAGGTGTAACAGAAGGCGTTTGTGAAGGTGTACTTGTATTGGTAGGGGTTGGTGTTGGTGTAACACTTGTAGGCGTTGGTGATGGGGTTACTGGTGGTGTTGTTGAAGGTGGTTCTTTATACACATTTAATACAGCAGCCCATACTTGTCTTGGCTGTTTAGAACCCTTTGGATACATCATATCATTGATGTTTGGCTGTCTTCTATACGGATTTGGTGGCATCTTTAATAAATATACTCGGCTTTAAGATAAAAGGGGAGCGTTTAACTCCCCTATAATTATCTTGTATTTTTTTATGATTGGAACGTGAAACCACCCGCAGTAAATACTGCTGCGATAGTTGTAGTAACATCAACCTCACGGATAGATGTTGGTTCACCACCAGTCATTGTAAGAGCGGTTGCTCCGTTAAGGTCCGTATAAGCCTGACCTGAGTTCAATGAACCTGCTGTAACCAAAAGTCCATTATCCAAACCTACCAACCAATAACGATTGTTGTTATCTTCTATCAAAACATAGATTGAGTTTTGAGATACCAAGTCAACAAATGTGTCACGAAGGGTAGTATTTAGTTTCGGTAAATTAACAACCACCTCTGGTTGGAACGTTACTGACTGTGATACAGTGTTGATTCCAAGTGTTTCACTTAAAGAACCAGACTGCTTCGGAAGTTGGAATTGAAACCAAGTACCAACACCACCGATTGCTGTAACCTGTGAATTAGTAACTGTATAACCAGTGATTTCATTGCCCACTCCACCAAGCACCCACATGGTCTTGATGCCCCCTGTAGAGGACGTTCTACAATCAAGAGTGTAGCCAGTAGAAATATAACATGCTGCCATAATTTTTCTATTTTATATTTTTTTAATTTATTTTATGTGTTTGTTTGGTTGTTCCAATTACTTTCCTTAACTTTGTATGGTAATAGAAAGGAGAAACAACCAAACAGAAACACTAATGATTATTTACAAACACAGAAAGAAGCAACATCAAAGATACCTAATCCGTATGTTACGTGTGCGTTAATTTTTACGATGTCCTCAAAAGGGTCATAGATTGCTTTGATTGTTTGCATCTCAGCATTCATACCAACCATGTAGTAAGAAGCAGGACCTGCGTAGTATGCAGAAACACCATCTAAACCTACAGTTGGAACGATTTTGACATTGCTACCCGGTAACATCAATGCCCAGTCCTCACCACTTGTAGAACCAGCAGTATCCATCGTAAATAGGTTGACAAAACTGTTGTTCCTCATACTTGCAACGAGACCTCTATAGTTAGAATACGATGTAAAAATTGTTAAATCGTCCATGTGCAATACATTACTTGGGATATTTTGGTAAATCGTAGTAAATACGTCCAATCCTGTGGACGGAGTAGCAGCAGAATATGCGATTTGGGTAGCCCCGTTTCCGCTGGTTACGAGTTGTCCTACTCCCGCAAAACATGCTGAACCATAAGTTCCACCAGTAGTGGTAGTGTTCTGCCAAAGTTGTTTTTCAACTTGGTTAGCAATTCTGTTAGAAATGTCTGTTAATATCACCTCCTCAAATGGAACCGATTCGTGAAAGTTAGCATTTGATAATGACTGACTTAAATAGGTATCATAGAGACTGTATGGACATAAAGTCTGATTCAATTTTTTATTACATAAATCTACAGTTACTAATGATTGTGTAGTTGTACCTGATGGGTCAAATCCACAACTCAAATCCTGTAAATAAATATCGTTTGTTACAAAACCTACTTTTTCAGTAGTACCTTTCAAATTTGCGCGTATGCTCGCATATTTAGGCAGTGTAAGCCCTAAAATCGCCTTAATCAACATATCCGAGCCATAAGAATTGTACACGGGTAAATTTGAAAGGTCATACGAAAATGATAATTTTTTCTTATTGTTTTCCATTATTTTAATTTATTTTTTTAATTGATTCTTAATCAAGTTTAATCTGTAATCCGCAAAAGATTCAGTGTAGTGTTTCTTTTCTTCTACAGCCTTTCTTTCAGGTAATTTCTTAAATGATTCAAAATCGGTTTTTAATGAGTTAAACTCGGTCTTAAACTTTCCGTTCATAGAACCAACCAGTTCAAGGAGGTTGTTTAATGATAATTTAATATCTTCAATGTCTTTAGAGAAATCAGTAGTCATAGTTTCTGGTTTCATCATACCTTCAACATTTTCACGTTGGATGATTTTACCATCTTTTACCATAATTCTAATCTTGTTCTCATTTCCACTTGTATCTTTCAATACCACTTGGTGTTCGCCATCAGGTGCTGGTGTTTTACTACCATCATCCTTAACCAAAAATACATCTTCACCAACATCAAAAGTACTTGATTCAAGGATTTGTCCTTGACTGTCTTTTGCTTCGGTGTAGACCATATCTTTACTTGCTTCCTGTTCTACCTCTGCGTCTGTTGATTTGTCTTCTGATACAATAGCGATGATGGTAGATTCAGTATCAACTGAAACAACCATACCATCTCTTGTAGTATGACTACCTTCAGGTGCTGGTACAAGTGTGGATTCTTTGACTACATAAAGAGTTTGACCTACTTGAAAATCTTCTTCCATGTTGTTTGTAACCTCTGTAGTTCCATCAACAAGGAAAGTTGACTTGAAGGTCTCTTTCTTAAATTGTAATCCTAACATTTTGCGGATATTATTGATTGCTGTTGTTGCATCCATAATCTTTTTAATCTGTTATTTGTTTAATAATGTTTATGATTTCATCTAATAAATACTCATCAGTTTTTAGACGTGAAAAGTTCATTAAGAAATTACCTTCTACACTGAACCCTTTTACCCTGCCTGTCTTGATATAGTTATTCCAGATGTTATCGCCTTCAGGTGTACTTAATACCTTAAATCCACCCATCCAAGTCCCATCAGGTATATCACCCCTGCTGAAACCTAATTGATATGCCTTATCTGATTCACCAGATACTAACCAACTTTCCACCATAACCACTGATTCTATCTTTTCTTCAGTATGTTCATAGTTTGTTTGGTCTAATCTTTTTTCAATCATATAAAGGTTTTGTATTTTTTCTATAACAGATGGGGTGAACTTAACAAAGTATTTCTCATTTGTATCTTCATCCAATCTTGGTATAAGAATATTTGGTATCATCAATGGTGAGTATACCATCCTTTTTTCATCATCAACAGAGAAATCCTGTTTTGATGTTTCATTAGACATGATATAACCAAAATGTTGTTTTGATAGATTTGCTTCATATCTTGCGGTTCCAGGATAATAACCTTTACCAGTCATACTTTGTGGTGGTATACCAGCAAGTCCTTCAGCCATGCCTTGGTCTGCTAATACATCACCTTGAGCAATGAACTTACGGAAGGCGTGGACACATTGTGGTCCACCCTTGTAGAGCCACTTTGAGTATGGTTGTCCGTTGTGTCCAAACTCTGTATTTATATCCCTTAATAAATCTATTTCTAATCTACGGAAATATCTATTCTCAATAGACATACAAAAATCTCTATCAGGATAACCAGATAAAACCCTTTCATACTTGAAATAGATTGTTGGGTTTTTATGCTTTCTTCTTTTTATTTCGGCTTCTGTTGCTCCCCTCATAGAACCAACTACTGATTCAAATTGTTCATAGTCAATGTCCTTTAAGAACTTTAACAATTTAACAACCTCTTTTTCTTCTTCACTATAATCTTCAACACTAAAGTTAAAGTCCTCTTTTGGATGAACATCACAACCCATATAAACAACATTTCCATCTTCATCAGTATGAGTATGGTGTCCTGAACATCCGTGTTTTTCTTGTCCATAAAGTTCCGCTTCTTCAGGTGATGTAAACACTGGTTCTCCATCAATAAATCCTATCATTGTAAAACCTTGTCTTCTGTTGAATACTGCGTTTTCAGGTGTGTAAGTTGTTACTTGTAATGGTTCAATTATGGCAACATACTCATCTAAACAAGGACAATTAAAATCAACTCCTATTCTACCAAGTTGGTTTATAACATCATTGTTATTATCATAATGTTTTGTAATGTGTAAATCTTTAATCTTTTGTATTTTGGCTTTGTTTGAACCAGTCGCGTAAACTCTACTATGTGGTATTCCAAGTTCATCAGCGGTCTTATACATACCTTCTTTGATATGTCTTGCTGAAATAATATAAACCTCACTACCTGATTGTATTTCATGTAGAGCAAGTCCTTTACCCCTTATTGTACTTAAAGTATCGTCATAATCAAAACTGACTTTTTGTCCTACTGAAAAATCTTCATCTGCTTTTGAATTACAGATTGCGTATGCTTGGTCTGGTTGTTTACCTTCATTTTTGATTAGATATTCAGTACATCTGTTAATGTAATCACTCCTGTCTTCACCAGGATTTCTTTTAACAAATAATACAGGTTCAACTAACATATCAGGATTACTACAATCAACACCACCATTTTTTGCTGGGTCTTTACACTTGGTTTTATCACCTACAGGATAGTTTGCGTATGCTGGTAATGATGGTTGATAATCCATTTGTTCTAATTTACCAATTTTACTTTCCAACCATTTCTCCACTCTACCTGTTTCATCTAATCCCCAAGAATACCATGCTAATAAACCACATCCATCGTCAAATGACTTTGATGATTGTAAGTCCACTTTATGTCTATCTGCGTATGCCTTCATACGCTTTATTGTTTCCAATGAAATAGGTTCACCCTTTGATAATTGATTTAACCTTGATTTCCCTACAGGTGTTAAACAACTACCATATCCATTTTCCTCAACCCAAGCCTTTGCTTCTCTTGCGTTATCAATAATGTATTGTGGGTAATCTTTTATTGTATCAACAAATTGTTCCTTTGTGAAATAAATAAAGTTTTGTTCTATTGCTGGCATCTCTACCAACGCAATTTCAGTTACTTTTGTATCCCCTGTGATTGTTCCTTCTATATCAAGGTCTATTATTCTAATCATCTTTTATAAATAGTTTTTAATTATAAGGTGGCAAGTTCATTTAACCTTCTGTTGATTGCTTGTCCACTTGTTATTTCAGAGTTTAATACATAAGCCCTGATAGGTTCTTGGTTTGCTCTTGATATTGCCTGAAATAATCTTTCTTCCATCAATGAGTTAGATGCGTTATTTACAAGTGGTTGTCCTCCACCTGATTGGTTAATTTGTGATAATAAACCCCCGTAGTTCAACGAACTCTGTTTATTGATAACAGATTCCCCACCTTCCAAATTAACTCCACCAGCGTAAGATACACCACCCATTTCGTGTGATGGACCCATAACCATACCACCAGCACCCATCCTAATAATACCACCACCGGCAAGTGATTGTGCGTATGCTAATTGTTGAGCGATTAAACCAACCTGTACTGCTCCTAATATTCCCACAGCAATCGCTAATGGGGGTATTTCCAAGTTTGATACAACAGCCTGTGCTGTATCCACAATAGCCTGAACTAATTGAAATTGTAATGACTTAATCAATGCTCTCTTTTCTATTTCAGCCTTCTGTAGTTGATATTGTTTTTCAAGTTCAATTCTCTTTTGATTTGCTTGTTCTGTATCACCTACTACTTGTGATAATGCTTCTTTACTTGTATCTTCAAGTTGTTTTAATTGAAACTGATATGATTGTGCTACTAATGATGCTGTTTGTGATACTAACTGACTAAACTTTTGTAATGTATTAGCAATATCTTGAGCGGTTAATTTACCCCTTTTCTTATCTTCTTCAGCAGCAGCATCTTTTTCTGTTTTTTGTTTATCAAGATACGCCTTTAATATTTTAAGTTTTTCTTCTTCAGTAAGTTTGGCAATATCAATTCCTTTAATCGCAAGTTGTTGTTCTAATGATACAAGTTGGTCTACCTGTGATTTCTTTTCATCAATAACAACCTTGTTTTGTCTTTGTGTAAAATCAATAACCAAGTTCAAGTTATTCAGTAAGGTTTGTTTTATCGCTTCTGCTGATAAAGTAGCCCCTTCTTTTTGTGCTTCTTGAACTCTAAACAAGAACTCCCTGATTTGGTTTTCTTCTTGAACAATGGTAATGGTTATTTTCCTTAACGCATTTAATCTTGTTTCAACCAGTTGATTGATTAAGTCATCAAGTTTTCTTTGTTCTGCTTCAACCCCCTTAACTGATAATAAATCTTGTGCTTGTTCTTTGGTAATTTTACCTTGAGCAAGTAATGATTCTATATTCTTTTTTCTGGCATCACCAGTCAACTTTAACCCTTCAAGTTCTTTATTGTATGTAACTTTTAATTCATTACCATAATCTTTTAATAGGTTATTTTGTTTCTCTTGTAATCCAGTATAATCTCTAACTTTAACAGCAACCTTTTCAATCTGTCCTGTTTGTTTGTTTAACTCTAATGTATATTCACCAGTTCCAATCAAGATTTGTTTTTCTAAATCCAAAAAAGATTTTAGTGATTCTGACTTAAATAATGGGTTATCTTTAACCACTTTATTGAAACCAAGATATTGGTCTGTAAGTGTCTTAAATGCGTCAAAAGCCCCCTTTGTTATTTTACCACTTTGTAATAAACTTGAAGCATCATTTAACGCCACCTTGATGGTTTCAGCAAACTCTGTAACACTTTCAGTTTGTGCTGCTGTTGATATAATCTTTCTAACTGATTCATAGTACTTTCCAAAGTCATCAGTAGATTTTTGTAGTATATCTTTTTGTATACTGAACTGATTATTGACTGTTGATATTCTAATACCAATTTTCTTAAACTCACTTTCTAATGTTGGTAATTGTAATGCTTTACGGGCTTCATTGATTGCCTCAATATTCTTAACAATAGCAGGTTCTTGAATATCAATCTTTGTAAGTTCCCCAATCTTCTTGTAGGCATCTATTGTAGATTGTAATTCACCAATCTGTTTTTCATAAGCAATTGTTAATTTGGAAACATTATCAATTTGTTCTTGTGTCGCTTGATTAACATCCTTTTGGTTCTTTTTCTCATCTTTAAGACCTTTATTGTAATCTTCAACAACCTGATTTGTTCTTGCTTTGTTAGCGTTTAACTTAACAACAATACCATCATATTCATTTTCAAGTTGGTTTCTATCCTTGTTAAGTTTCTTTGCTTCAACCTCTAACTTGGCGTTTGTTGCCTTTAATTCATTTTGGTCTTTCTGTAATAAGAATATTCTCTCCTGTCTTGAATAATCAACAGGGGCATCTTTTCTATTCTCAAAATCAATCTGTTTTTGTATTTGAGCAACCTTAAGATTGTTCTTATCCTGTTCCCCTTTTAATTCTCTTAAACGGATTTCCTTTTCAATACCCACTGCCACTATCGCTTGAGATTGTATTTCCAATTTACCTAATGATAAACCATTTTCAATTTCAGCGTTGATAAGTTTTAATGAGTTGGCTCTACTTAATTCCAAACCAGTTAAACCAGGTAATTCCTTCTTTAAGTCAGTCAGTGCTTGGTTTCTTTCCAATTCACTTTTCTTGGTATCATTAACAATAAGTTGTAATGCTCTTAACCTAATAGATTGTTCTGTTGTCTTTCTAATTAAATCCTCTTGTGATTTAACCCTTAACTCGTCAATTTTCTTTTGTGATTCAGCAGCCTTGTTTACCTTTTCTGTTTCATCAGTTAAAGATATGTAAGCCGCAACCAACGCTCCTACAGCAGCAATAATAAGTCCGTAGGGGTTCTTGGATAAGGTTGTGTATAAAGCCTTGGTGGCTGAATTAGTTGCGTTGGTGGCAAGTGTTGACGCTTTCTCGGCGATGGTTCTTGCCACGATATCAGCCCCTACTTTTATTTCAGCAATACCCCTAATGGATAATGCGATTGTTAATAAGTTCTGTGCTGTAATTGCTGCCTTCTGTACTGATTCACTTTCTTTACCAAACAAAGATACAGCGGCTGTGGCAGCAGCAAATGATGATGAAATACCTGCTCCAAGTTTACCAAAACCTTCAAGTGATTTTTCCTTTGATATACCCCTTGTTGTATCTTGTAATCCTTGTAGTTTTGTTTCAGCCTGACTTATCTCTCTTGATAATTGGTTGAATATATCACCACCAATCTCAACTTGTTTTAAGTCCTCTTTCGCCTTTCTTATTTCATTTTCTAATGTCTTAATATCAGTGATTACTGTATTTAATCCATTAAGTTGTATCCTTAATCCTATTACTTTTTCAGCCATCTTTTAACAATTTTGTTGTAGGATTTGTCCTACATTATTTATAACTACATAAGTTGCCGTATCAGCAGTATATCTTAAATAAGTTCCAAGTCCAACAGGTCTGTATTCTGTTCCTGTATCATAATAAACTTGTTGGTTATTTGATAAACCTGAAACACCAAATGTAGTTAAAGTTACTGGTGGTGTTGGTGTTGTTCCATTACATACGGGGGTTATTGTAAATCCTGTCCAACAATCTAAATTGTATGCTGTTGAAAAACCTGGATATGGTGTATTCCCTGATAATGTATAATATGGTGCTGGTGGTATTACTTTGTAGTAACCCCCAATTTCTTTAATCATTGATATTTCAGTCAGTTTGTTCTCAATCAAACTTGCCTCATTTATCTTTTCTATTCTATAAAAACTATCTTTAACAAATATCTTATCTGTTAGTTTGGTTTCATATACATCAGTAGGTCTTAATAAGAACCTTCCTGTTAATCTTCTTGTTTCGTTGGAATAATTGTTATCCACATAATCTTCCCAAAATAAGTTCCACAAGTTGAATTGAGTAAACTGAACTGGTAAAGTATTGTAGTTTCCAAAGAAATCAAATGTGGACCTAAAGTTTAAGTCAGACACCAAGTTTGGTATTTGTATATCTAATGAACTCAAGTGTGATACACAAGGGTATGTTGTTATTTCTACTGGTGTTGAACCTGAACTCAAATACCAAGTACCTTGAACCTGTTTAAACTTATCTTTGTAGGCATATCTATTACCAGTCCAAAAGAACAAGTGTGGTTTATTGGAATATGGTTGTAAACTTGTATAGGTAAATCCTGATGATGTGGTTGTGTTTAACTCCCTGTAAACAGCAGGAATAATAAAGTTGTCTGCTCCATTAACCACAGTTGTTGGAGTGGCAGCAAATGGTATTTCATAATCTTGTTGTCCTGTTAATAAGTTATTGGTAGAAATATACTTGTATCTACCATACTGGCATTTGTTAGCATCTTCATATAATTTATTCAAGTATTCTTCTGAACCTTTTGTCCAAGTAAAGTTCAATATCTTTGGTAATTCAAATGATAATGGTTCTATTCTATATGATGCCCCCAAGTCCTGTCTTTGTGTCCAGTTCTTTTCAGTTCTGTTTGCTTCATTGTAATACCAGTTAAATGGTTCTATAATGATTGATTGTGAAACCTCATCTTGAACTACAACCAAGTTGAATAGAGTTATAATCGCTTTTAAGAACTCAACACAATTTATCTGTTGTAATCCTAATCTAATGTCTACAAGTTGTGTTCCTGCTAATGTAGGTGATGAATACAAATCCCACATCGGTGCTTCACTTGTAATGCTGTATTCATTATAAGGCAATAATCTTAATTGATTTCCTGGTGTGGATGAACTCTTTAAGTCAATATACAACCTAACATATTCACCTGTTCCACAACTACCTGTAAAGAACCAGTTTGCTGATGCTTGTGCTCCACAAGTTGGTAATTGATATAGTTGACTAACAGCAAAAGGTGGTGCTGTATCTAATGTTGCTAAATCAGTACTTTTTCTTGCGTATATTTGGAAATCAATATCACCACCACACACATGGTTATCATCATAGTTAAATCTAAAGTTCCAAGAATAGTTCCCTACAAATGGAACTCTAAAGTAGTTTGTATCAAATGGTGGGTTTGGTTGGTCCACTGAATTGGAAACACCTGGTCCTAATACAAAGTTATTCAACGGGTCATAACCATCACCTCTAAAGGTTTGGAAATTAAGGGGTCTGGCACCCGCACTACCGAAGGTAATCACAGATGATGGACGCATGTATGTCTTGAAGATATTTTGGTTTGTAACACCTGATGCTACATCAACTCCAAGTTTACCATTTTGGAAAGTATCCATATACATTGACTTGAAATAGTCAGTATCAAAGAAATCACTTTTAATGTTATAACCAGTTCGGGCAAATATTCTATCAATAACCTCTCTTAATCTTATTGATGGTTTCCACACAGATTCAGGTACAGAGTGTGTTGATTGGTCAAATGAGTATGGTTCATCAAAAGAATAGGTATACGCTGGTACTGACCTTGTTCCATTGTCTTGATATGGTAATCCGTAGTTTATCATCGGGTATAATACTTTACCCCCAAATAAACCATCTATATCATTATCTTTTGCTTCCCAAGATTTGGTGATTGCTGAATAAGATAATTCATGTTGTAAATCATCCCATTGTAAATCTTGTAATGTTATGTTTCTTATTTCAGAAGCAAAATCACCAACTTGTCCCATTATGTAAATCTCATAATCTACATAACCAGGGTTTTGTATTACTGCTGATAATCTTAATAGACCTGTAAATAAGTCAGTTCCCCTATATTGAACTACACATTGTATCTTTGTTAGTGGGTTGAAATCAATACCATTAACCTCAAAGTAATGCTCAAAGATATTGGCATTGGTACTTGTATTTGGAATAACAAATTGTTTTGAGTATGGTGATTTCCTTGTGTCTAATGCGTTAATATCTAACTCCTGTATTACAACAGAAATTGGAATATCTTCGTAGATATCCACCCTTTTCCAAGTATCTTTAAGATAAACCAGTAGTGTAGTATCCATATTAGAATCCTATTAAGGTAATATCATCGCTGTAAACATAAGTCAGTTCAATATTGGTGATAGTCCTGTTTCCTTTATTTTTAATTGTAAACTCTTGATTAGTTACATTGATAGGTCTTAACCCACCATCATCTGTAATCTCAAACACTTGGTTTGATGTGTATAACTCTTGTAAGAACATAAAGTCAGGTTGATTTAAGAAACCAGAGTTAATAACATGAGTTTCAGCCATACTAACTTGAAAGTCAGTTAAACCTCTTGCCCATTGTTCTCTTGAAGGGTCAGGACTACCCCAATTTATATCCCAAGTATTATATGTTTGTCTATCAATAGCAAGTCCTTCACTTTTACTTGCTGTAAATCTGTAATAATCCCAATGTCCATATCTGTTTAACCACATAAGTTGTAGTTGTGGGTTTCCACTCCTATTACAGATTGGTCCTAAATTGACTGTAAACACCTCAGAAACAGGAGTATATCCTGAACAATTTCCAAGTGTATATGTTGTTGGTACGGGGTTTGGTAAGTTTGCCATAGTTTTTAATTGATTAACAAGGTCCTGCGTAAGTTATTACTACTGCTGGGTCAGAAGCATCAAATGTTCCAACACATCCACATAGTAGATATATTTGATTTAATTCTAAATCCATTGTAATTGGTGTTCCATCACAGAAGGTATAGAGTAATACTGGTGCTCCAACAAATACATTTGTTGTATCAACCTCATATTCACCACAAGTACAAGGAGTAGATGATGGAGTAGGTGTAGGACTTGGTGTTGGTTGAGTACAAGCACCATCATAGGTTACTACAAGTGGTCCTTCAACACTATAAGATGATGAATTACAAACACAAACATAAAATGTCTGTCCAGGGTCTATTACTAATAATTGTGATACTCTATTACAATCTGTATATGTAAAGAAACCTTGAGCCAGTAATGATGGATTACTAACTTGATAAGTTATACAAGGACATGTTTGTGGTGTTGATGACGGGGTTGGTGTCGGTGTGGGTGTTGGTTGTATTGGTGATGTTGTACCAGTGAACTTTCCAAACAACTGAACTGTATATTGAACTGCGTTTGATGGTGTTATTCCTGATATGTTTCTTGGACCTGCTCCAACATATAAAGTGTTATAACCTGTATCACCTGATGGAATAACATAAGGTAATGCCTGATATACTTGATTACAATTTGTTCTTGGACCTCCACCATTTGTTGTGATGTTGTCTGATGTTACACCGGTGATTTCATAGCCTTGGTCATCATAGAAAGTGTATTTCACATAATAAGGTTCAGATAAAGTTGATGAATCCAAATAATAGTTTGTAAACGCAAGTGTGTAAAACTCATCTTCTTCTAAATCTCTTGTTCTTGGTGAGTTTGTTAAGAACAATCCTGTCTTGGTTGGATTTGATGTTGTAGGGTCTCCTGATAATACAAATGGGTCTATGTTAAAGTCCTGTTGTGTTGCTCTACCATTTACCCCCATAGTTGATTGGAATACCTTCTTTAATCCACCCGGAACACTTGGTTGACCTTGTGTATCACCTGAACCTGTAAAACCCGTTACAGAACCTAATTCTGTTGATGAGTATTCATAACCAAAATAAACATTATAGTTAATTGTTTCAGGTAGATATGGTTTAGCAAATGGAAATGTCTGGTGTTGATATATTCTTGTTGTATCCCATAAACCTATTGGATTATTTTCACAATAAGTTTTAAGTATTCTTGAAACATCAATTACCCCAATACCATAAGGGTTTGGAGTTGCTTTACCAGAGAACTTTAATTGTCCATCAACATATAAATCATAGGTGTATCTAAACCTATAGTTGTTGACGGTACTGGCTGATATATTATAAAAGATTCCATCAGTTAATACTGGTTGAAACTTTGGTGGTTCGTGTAATATTGATATACTCATGTTGTTCTTATTTTGTCTATAAAATTATCTATTTGGAATTGTATGTATCCCGCAACATAATCCCCATACTTTTCAAGGACTTGTTGTTGTATCTTATCATAGGCTTTGTTGATAAAGTCATTTCCACCATAACCATATTTTCCAATAGACCTTCTAATCAAATATACCAATGTTTTTCTTGGAATAAATCTACCTTTGGCATCTCTAATTCCTTTTACTGATTGTTTTTGTCTAACCCATTTATCAATAGGTCCAACAGGTGGGTATCTACCAGGTCTTCTACCTTCATTTACAAAGAAACCTTCTAAAGGCATCTCCATCAAAAGTTCAGGTATTCCTGTTTGTGAGTTCTCAACAAACTTAACATCTATATTTCTAATAAGATTTCCTGATGCTATTGGGGGTGATATTGGTGTTGGGTATCTACCTGATAATGGTTTTGCTATGCCAGGTCTACCTGGTCCACCATAAGTTGTGGATTTTCTTGGTATCTCAAGTTGTTTTACCAATGAACCCTTCAACAGAGCAGCAATATCATTTAGTATACCCTGTTCAATCATTTTTAATCATAGATAACATCTAATGTTAATGTACCACTTGGACATAAAGTATTGTATAAAGATGTAGGCATTTCACATCTAACTCTACCATCACCATTATCATAATAAGTTCCATAGTCAGTCCAACAATAACAAAATGATGGTGTGGTACAACTTGGGGGTAATGGGTCTGGTGCTGGTGTGTTAAATAAAGCAACCAAATCAGTTATATTATACTGATTATCACTACTATAACATGCCTGAACATTACTACCATCACATCTATAAACTATTGAGTTATATTGTGGTGTTGCTGAAAAATCTATTACTTGAGAATAAACTGATGTTGTTGGTAAGTCATCATAGTAATCACAAGCGTTAATATCTGTGAATACAACAAAACTACAATCAAGTGCTACACCCCCAACAAAGTCATTAAATCTTTCTTGGAACGGAACAGCGTTGGTTGGTAATATCATATCCATCTTGTTATACAAGTCTGGTGTTTGGTTCATACCCCTTTTAATAAAGGACATAAACCTTCTGGCTTGAATATCCATATCACTTATTACATCTACCTCATTTGATAAGTCATCATTGATTCTATCAGCAAAGATTAAAGACATATTGTAGGTTACAATATTTTCTTCATAAGATACATTTTGTGGTGTTACAAATACAAATGGATATGTTGGGGTCATACCTGTGTTGTCTGTATTACCAAACTCCACGATATTACCAAACCCAAATGAGTTTAACCCTATACCCACTTGTGATTGTTGATATTGTTTTATAAGTGATACAATCTTATGTATACTAACATATTCTTCCATAATAATTAAATAGTGTTTTTATTGTTTGAACTGCTTTTCCATTTTCTTCATTTCTTCGTTCTGTTTTTGTACTCTTTCTTTCATCATAGATGCTGTATTCAAACAAAGTAATAATGGTAGTTCATCAATTTGATTTATTTTTGTAATGTCTTCTCCTGCAAGATTGAGTGTGATACTAAAATAGTATCTAAAGGCAGCCTCTTTTTTACCCATTTTGGTAGTATCTCCCACCCCTTCATTATCATCTGATTGGTTTTGTTCGTCCACATCAAAGAACTCTTTATATTGCTGGTATATATTGTTGCGGTTAGAAAAAAAAAACTGCTTGCCCCAAACCAATACTTAATCGGTAGTTGTCTAAACTCATAGGCTCTATCTTCTATTTCATCTGCCTTGTATGGACTAATCTTATACTTTCCATTTTTCCTTTCAGTAATGGGTCTGTATAATATCGCCATAATCAAATGGATATTCTCTTCTATCTTTTCTGATGAGAATACCTCCATGTCCATCCAAGCACCCCAAGCAAGTTTACTCCAATCATTTTCCAAACCATACTCCACTCCATTATGAGTGAAAACATTATATAATTCATCTTTAAGGGATGTTTCCGTCATTTGGGACATCAGGTATGACTGAACAAACTCCATTTGATTTAAGGGTAAATCCTTGAGTTCATTAACAGGAACATTTAAGAATAATGACAATAAGTCAGGCGGAGATGTTTTATAGATTTCCTCTTTGTTCTGTAATCTTTGGAATTGTTCTATTGTGATTTCAGGTTGTACTTTTACTACCCTATCATTAAGTTGTATTTCTATCATATTATTGTTAATTTTGTTTTTGGTTTATCTAAAAATTGTACTATACCATATTTCAAAGCATCAATTAAGTGGTCCTTGCCTATGGTATTATTTGTTATTGCACCAGTTCTGTCCTTCTTAAACTTAAAATTAGTAAACTCACTGATTAAATCCACACTCTCACTATGTAAGTATATCTTGAACTGTTTCATTTTTTGTATTCCGTAT
>Ga0209296_1000589_pt1 | contig 31555 bp, 28 predicted proteins | sample S_130206_EF_Meta_FD_187319 | JGI IMG/M metagenome (GOLD analysis project Ga0209296, IMG submission 187319) | Freshwater microbial communities from Lake Simoncouche, Canada to study carbon cycling - S_130206_EF_MetaG (SPAdes) (version 2) | ecosystem: Environmental > Aquatic > Freshwater > Lake ... | reverse complement strand
GAGTGGCAGAAAGAAAATCAGAAATATGTCGGCCGACGGCCACTACTTCGATGAGGAAACCGTCATGTCCTTCGACGCTCTGTATCTCTTTGTGAACATTGCGAGGGTCATTGTTCGTCAAGAGCGACTGAATTAGCTCCTGCTGGTAGGCGGGATACAAGATGTCTGAGTCGATGCTGACGGTCAAAGTTGGTGCTTTGATACGTCCAAGTGCCGCTTCAAGTCCGCCTCGACCCCTACCGATGTCGTGTAGATCCATGGCCTTGCCAATGTACAGATAACTATTTGCATCAAACCGACGAACCAATCGATCTCCGTGGTGATCGAGATACCCCTCAACTTCAAAGCGCGAAAACAAGTCAATGCCATCGGAGTTGAAATTTTGATCTTTCAATTGACGACCAAACTTCTCATTAAATTTTGAATCTGTTCTAAATGTCACTTGCGCAATCATGCGCGCAACAGAAAAACCATTCCACGGGCCGCCATCAGGACCAGCGTTGTAATAGTCGCCATTTTGATACGCCGGGTCCATTAGCAACGCACGACGCCCGATAGAGCCCCATGCGATTTGTTGTGCACTCGCCTCGGCACATGTGGCAACAGCAATTAGTGCACGCACACGTGTGGGGAATGTGATTGCCCATTCAAGAGCCTGCATGCCGCCCATTGATCCGCCCACAACTGCGCGCCACGTGTTCACTCCGAGCGCATCAGCTAGAGATGCTTGCGCACGTACCATGTCACGAATCGTGACTACAGGAAAACGAAGTCCATATGGCTTGCCATCATCTGGATGAGGCGAAGCAGGCCCAGTCGAACCTTGACATCCGCCAAGCACGTTCGAACACACGACGAAATACTTGTTGGTGTCAATTGCATGACCAGGACCAACAACACCTTCCCACCAACCCGGTGTTGCATGTCCTTTGCCTGCAGATCCGGTGACATGACTGTCGCCCGTCCATGCGTGACATACGAGAATTGCGTTCGACGCGTCCTCATTCAAAGTGCCCCAGGTTTCGTACGCAATGGTGACATCGCGCAGTGATCCGCCACCTTCCAGAGAGAACGGACGTGATTGAGCGAATTGGTGAAATTGGCGATGACCATCTGGCTGGTCAGACGACCACCCGCCAGAGGCCGGGTACGGCGCAGGGTCATGACGGTATGGCTCGTTCATGTGTCCCCTTTCGTCGGTACTAAATATCTGTACGAAAGAGAGATTGCTGGCCTGTTGCTCCGCTGGATGCGGAACCACATCCCCCATCTTTCGATGAGGAGGCACCGTGCGCTTGTCACCCCGGTTGCCGGACCAATTGGTCTCTCTTAATGTGAGATTGAGACTAGCGGTGTTCGGCGTCGTTAGCGAGGTGTTTTGGAAGACCGACAATGTCAGTGAACTCATCGAATGCCGTAATGGTGTCGAGATGGCCTCTCAAAGTGCCAAATGACTGCAACCGACCATATGCATCTGCCAAGGCCTTCGAAGCCGACAACAGACCTGACAATGGGGACACGATGAGCGTGAACCCTCTGTCGGCCAATTCAGTTGGGGCGAGCAATGGCGTCTTACCCTTTTCCACCATGTTGGCTACCAAGACCACATCGGGAAGTGCCGCAGCAATCTCATCCAATTCAGACAGAGACTGTGGTGCTTCTACGAACACGGCATCAACCCCGAGGTCACGAGCCATGCGGCCACGCTCCAATGCATCTTTCAATCCGTTTACGGCTCGAGCATCAGTGCGGGCAGTGAGAAAAATATCAGTACGCGTCTTCATAACTGTTGTCAGTTTGGCCAACCACTCTTCGGCAGGAACTACTTGTTTCCCATCCATGTGTCCACACTTCTTTGGCCACACTTGATCTTCGAGAAACATTCCGCTTGCACCGGCAGATTCCCATAGCTCGGTCGTTACTTGCACTTCACGAGTATCGCCGTACCCGGTGTCGGCATCGACAACAACACAAAGATCAGGTGCCGCAGCACACACACGTCGTGCAACGTCTGCCATGTTCGCCCGATCAACAATGCCAATATCTGGTTCACCCAAGAGTGTTCCAGCTACGGCAAAGCCTGACACGAAAACTGTGTGAAAGCCCGCGCGCTCTGCAAGGAGTGCCGACAACGGATCCCATACGCCAGGCATCAATATTGATTCACCGCCAGCAAGGCGTGAACGCAATGATGCAGCGTGAGTCACTTTGCGCCGAGTGTGTCGATCGCGTGTTGCTTCAATCGCTTGTAGTCAACCTTGCCGTTTGGTGCACGACCAATTGTCGAGACAACAACAACATTACGTGGAGCTTTATAGGCAGCAAGTCGAGCCTTGACATGTGCAGACAAAACTTCAAGCGTTGGTGTCTCGCCTGGTTCGGCTTCCACGACAACACAAATAGTTTCTCCGAATCGCGTGTCTGGAATTCCCACTGCAACAGCGTCACGAACTGATGAATGCGTCTTCACCATTTCTTCTACTTCTTCGGGGAAAACCTTTTCTCCACCCGTATTGATACATACAGACCCACGTCCGAGAAGGTGCAGAGTGCCATCTTCATTGACTTCTGCCCAGTCACCGGGGACGGTCCAGCGACGTTCTTCAAAGATGCGGAATGTCTGGGCTGACTTCACTTCGTCTTTGTAATAGCCGACCGGGATTGCTCCTCCGACAGCCACTAAGCCGCTCTCTCCAGAGCCAGGCTGCACGCGCTTTCCGTCTTCAGTGAACACAACACAGTTCGGACCAAGAGCAAACTGTGCAGTCTTTGGAGCTGCACCCTTGGCAGCTACCGACATTCCCATACCAACTGCTTCTGAAGAACCAAAACTGTCAGTAATGAGCATCTGTGGAATGTGCTCAAGCAGGGCGTTCTTGTTCTCTTGACTCCACATCACGCCAGAGGAACCCATCTGCACGACACTTGAAAGATTCCAACGAGTCGGGTTCGCATCAAGCGACTCGAGCATCGGGCCAGCAAAAGCTTGCCCAACGATGACGATGGAATTGACGCCTCGGTCCTGCACTGTTTGCCAGAGCAACGCCGGATCAAAGTTTCGATTCGGCATAGTCACGATACAGCCGCCCATAGCGAGACTTATGAATGCAGAGAATTGACCAGTGCCGTGCATCAAAGGACATGCAACGAGTGTTCGTATGCCGACGCCGCCTGGCTGGACACGTGCAATTACTTCTTCAAGTGAATCTGCTGCTGGCACTCCAGTGATGGCGTTACCACCTCGGCCGAGAACTTGCAGCAAGTCCTCTTGGCGCCACATGACACCTTTGGGCATGCCAGTTGTGCCTCCCGTGTACAGGAAAAGCATGTCGTCGTCCGACAACGGTGTTGGCGGAACAATGTCAGCAACAGTCTTTGTGACCACAGTGTTGTAATCAACCGCCCATGATGGCAATGCTGTGCCCGATTCGTCAGGGACCATGTACCAACGCTTGACCTTTGGCAACGCCGGACGCACCTGTGCACACAAATCAGCAAACACTGCATGGAATACAACAGCCTCTGCATCAGAGTTATCAAACAGATATGTAATTTCTTCTGGGCCATACCGATAGTTGGTATTCACAGGCACGAACCCAGCCAGGTACGAAGCAAACGTTGCCTCTAGGTATTCAGGACAGTTATAGAGATAATGAGCGACCTTTGCCTGGCTTCCTAGCCCTGCAGCCAACATGTCGGCAGCCAACGCATTCGAGCGCTGATGAAAGTCACCCCAGGAGTAGACAACGTCGCCAAACATCTGTGCAGGACGCGCTGGGTCTGCTTTCGCAATCCCCTTCCACATCACTCCGTAATTCCAAGTAACCATCTCTTTGCCCCCAAGGTTCGATTTGCTCCACAGAACCGTAGCAAGTCTGTTCGGTCTGTCCGCGAGCGGGTTATCGCACCTACGATTCCGTCATGAGAACATTGACCAAGAAGGAAGTAGAAACCCTGTTGGAAACTTATGACGTAGACCCCGCCGGCAGCCTGCGGATAGCCGTTAGTTCTCTGCTCGGTGTTGACTGCCCGACGTGGGATTCAATGATTGCTCTGATGCCAGGTCACTTCACAACATCGGGTTCGCTGGCTCGACAAGAAACCACATCTATGGACAACCTCGTGAAACAACTAGTAGAGCATCGCTCTCTATAGAAGCGACAGAGCTCCATTTTCAAGTCCTTGATTAATGTGCCGAGTAGCCATTACTTCAAACATCTTGTCGCCACGTTCTGTGCGACCAACAATCTGTGATGCAATGACGGCCATAACGAGTCCTGAAATTGCTTCTTTGCGATAGTGGTCTTTCACCCATTCATGATCAACCGCGTGACCGAACGATTCAATTCCAGCGATATACAAATCAACAAGTTCCCACTCATACTTACGTCGATCATTCGGCAGCAATCCGGCGCCAATGAAATAGGCAAGATCGCCGACACCATTACCGTGGCCTGGGGTCTGCCAGTCAACCACAGCGCACGGCACGCCATCAGCAGTTGTGGCGAACATCAAATTGTCGAGTCGGTAGTCGCCATGCGTCACTGTGAACGGTTCATCTTTTGCGGCGACATACGCAGGAATCAAACTCTCGAGCTGATTCACAAAGTCAAGCCCGTCTTGGCCAGTCTCGGCCAAGATCGCATCGTTGTAAATTCCTAGGAAGCCAGGCTTGAACAAGGAATACAAGCCATGAAGACGAGCGCCATCTTCTGCATCGCGACGTTGCAACCAGTCGATGTTGAATAGTGTCGGGTCATTCCATCGGGGACCATGCAAACGACTCAACTCTGCGACCGCGAGCCGGGCCTCTTCAATTCCGCAGCCCCTGATTTGGTCACCCTGTTCTGACGGAGACATGTCTTCGAGAACGATGGCAATATCTCCGCCCGTCTCATTCCAATCAGCAAAGTGACAATGCGGAATGCGAACATCAAGCGACGACGCAACTTCGTTATAGAACTTCACTTCGCGTTCGTAGTTACGAAGAGCAATTCCAGTTGCTCGACTGGTTGGATCAGGTGACGCCATCTTCACAACAACAGACGACGGGACCGACGCATCATCTGACGTCAGCGCAAAACGCAAGTTCATTCCGACTTGCCCCTCACCGATACGTTTCGCTGGGCTCGCAGAGACGTCCGCTCCGAACACCTCCCGCCAAAACTCGGTATCAATGCTGTCTTCGGTGTATTCCCTGTGCCCCACGGCACTTACCGTAGCCGCTACATCAGGCACCGATAGTGTTGCAATCGCATGGTGCGCAAACTGCTATCTCCCCGTTGGATCTTGATTCACCTTGGAGTTGTGGCACTCATCTTTCTCATGTTCAATCTTGGACTTTGGCAATTGAGTCGTCTCGACCAAAAGAAGACGTTCAATTCAGTTCTCCGTGCTCACACTGCCGCACCACTTCAAACTCTTAATGACGCTGTGCCCTCGAAATGGAACAAAGCAGAAAGTGAATGGATCCGAGTCAGCATCGATGGTTCATACGACTTTTTGAAAGCGGTGACAATTATCAACCGCTCACAAGACGGATCTGCCGGGTACGACTCGGCGGTGCCATTCACCTCGCTAGACAATCGGACAATTCTCGTGAATCGAGGATTCGTTCCGCTTGCCATGGAAGCACCCAAAGCCCCAACCGGACAATTGAAAATTGTCGGATATCTTCGCGCTTCCCAATCTCGGTCAGCACTTGGACCGATCGATTCCACGGCCACGGGCAACACCGAGTTTCAACGGTTTGATGTGCCATTGATTTCTGAATATGTTGGCCGACCTCTTGAACCAATGTTCTTACAGTTAATAGCCGAATCACCTGCGTCTGATTCACCGTGGCCAGCAAAGGTTCCTCTTCCGCCACTTGATGAAGGAACGCACTTGTCGTACGCGTTTCAGTGGTTCTTTTTTTGTTTAATAGCGTTCGCTGCTTGGATTGTCGTTGTTCGACGAAAAATCTTGCAGGTTAATGCTTCATCTCAAGAGCAAACATCCGCCTGAATTGTTCTACAACATCAGGGCTCTTATGTTCCGCGCTCAATGTTCGATACACAGTGTCAACATTTACTGCTAGCCGACCAAACTCTCCCCATTTTTCAAATCCGTTGAGCGCAATATCGCGTGCGGCATCCCATGCATCCATTCCACCATTGAAGCGTTCGGTAGCTTCACCCTGTACAAATGAGAGATAATCACGAATCGCTGTGACTCCTGCTTTGTCTGTCAGTGGGCCGTGGCCTGGGACAATGTGATCGACATCAGATGCACAAATAAGATCGCATGCAGCAATCCAGTTATCTAGTGGTCCAACCCAGACAACTGGTGTTCCACCAATAAACAAAATGTCGCCCGTGTAGACAGTCTTTGCATCTGGAACAAATACCAGCGTGTCGCCCTGAGTGTGGGCCGGTCCAACTTCGACCAATTCGATTGCACGCCCACCGACTTCACAACTGTATTTCCCAGTGAAAGTAGTCGTAGGAAGAACTGGAGTGATTCCATCAAATTCAAATTCGCCGAAGAAATGACGGAACAGGTCTCCTATTTCCCCAGGTGCACTATTCAATGCAGCCAACATCGCTGGAGGCACTTCTGACATTTCATGAGCAGTAGCTTGTGACGCAATAATGTTCGCTCCGACTACCAATTCATTTCCGTAGCAGTGATCACCATTCGCGTGAGTATTAACGACTGTCGTTATGGGTGCGCCACGAGTGGCCGAAACCATAGAGTCAAGCATTCGTTGCGTGATTTTGAGATCGAAAAGTGTGTCCACCAATAAAGATGCCCCATCACCCACAATGAGTCCGGCGTTGGACCAGCCCCACCCGCCGTCCGGCTGCAGATATGCATGGCAGCCGTCGCCCAATTCGTGCAGTCCAAGCGTGTAGCTCATCTCAATGTCTCTCCTATCGTCCGCGCAATTCGCGCTGCCTCAACGACCACTGGCCCGGCAGGCGAACACGGTGGCACACTGTGCAATATAGACGAGTCAGCAATGTAGAGATTTCCAACTCCGCGTACTTTTCCATCAGCCTCGACTATTTCGTGACAAGACGACGCGGCATGGGACACAACTGTCAAATGGCCTGCAATCCATTCGTCTAACTCAGCATTCTTCATTGCATCAAGAACATCCACCGACGTTCCATCAGTATCAACAAGGATCTGCTGCGTAATGGCTGTGAAGGATGCGCTCATGGCCGTAGCAATCAATTCGCGAACGGCTTCACGCATTGCAACTCTGTCGCGCATTGTTGCCAGCATGTTGAAGTCATTCTGCATCGCCGTATTTGAGCGCCATACTCCCCCGCGAGACTCGGGATCCATGAGAGAGACAGACAACAGTCCTGTTGCTGCATTGTCTGCATTAGATCGTTCGTACGCAATGGTGAGCAATTTGGCGCCGGATGAGGACCCTGATTCACGGACTACTGACGCATCAAATCTCTGCGACACACTCTTTTTCAACTGGAGAGTAAACGTAATGGTGGGATGATTCTGTAAACCATCACCGATACCAGTCACTGCTCGTTCGAGTGACGAGTGCAACAACAATGCGGGAGTTGAAAGTGCTCCAGCGCACATCACGAATAAGGATCCCTCAATTGCTTCATTGGTGGTGTGCGCAACCTTCACCACACGTTGGGCATGTTCCAAATACGTCACAGATTCAGAAATGACTGTCACCCTGCCTTCGTCGACCAGATGCTGAACGGCACGTCCCGGATTCCAGCGCCCACCGTTCCACCACAACCTGCTGAATCGGCCATTCTCTGCGAGCAAGGCCTTTGCTACTTGGCCACAGTCTGCTTCTGTTGCCATACGTGTAAGTCCTGCCAGGAAAGCTGGTTCTTCGCCTGTCAATAATAATCCGTTGATTGCGCTTCCACCACCGAGAACATGGGCCTGCACATATGGCATATCTTCGCCCCCATCAACCAGAGTTGTCTGCACTTCACGCGACAAAACCTCATCGGAAAGAACATCAAAAAATGGTGATACATCATCGTGGACACTGGGCTGTCCAGGTTCAATAAGAACGATGGGGTGCGTAGTCATCGCTGCAAGCGTGGACACAACCGTGCATCCGGCCGTGCCGCCGCCAATTACAACAATTGGCAATTGCGCTGCCATTTTTACGACGCCGACGAATCAGGCGAAGCAACAGGCTCTAGGGAAGACAAATGAGCCGCATCGTTATATCGAACAAGCCTCCACTTGGTTCCTTCCACATGAACAATCTCAGTAATAGAGGTGTTGAGAGTGTGAAGTTCAAATTTTCCCGTTTGATGCATCTGCAAAGTATGTCGCATGACAGCGTCAACTACTCCCCCATGGCAAGCAACAACAACAGTTTCTCCTTCATGACGGCGAACTGTCTCTCTCAATGTACGCACGACCCTTATATGAAATTGCCCAACAGTTTCACCGCCCGGAAACATGACTTCATCAGGGTCCGACCACGTTGGTGTTCCAAACTTGGCTACATAGGCGTCAAACGGCATTCCATCAAGATCAGGACCAGGGTCGTGTTCTCCCCAACCAGCATCAATACCAATAGGCATTGAACCAAGAGCTGGAGCCAAGATTTGAGCAGTCTCGACTGCTCGCGGAAAATTGCTGGACATTAAAACAGTTGCAGAAACATCGTGCCCAGAAATCAAACGATCCCGCAGGGCTTGTACCTGTAGGCGACCAAAGTCAGTGAGACCAGTGCAGGTTCTCGATCCACCAAGAAACCGTTCTACAGTTGCTCGGGATTGACCGTGACGAATAAGTACGAGTCGAGTGTTAGACACAGCGACTTACGCCAACTTCTCGACAAATGCCTCTAATTGACGCAAGTTGCGACATTCATAGACACCGTCAGTATGAGTGCCATATTCACCAACAATGGAGTCACCGGTATTCCAGTACGAACGTGGTTCAGGGTTGAGCCAGTAGACATGGCGTGCCTTTTGGCGAATCTCCTTGATAACCCACGCTTGAGATGCGTGGTAGTTATTGCGAGCATCACCAAGCAACAGAACTGTTGACTTCGGGTTGATTTCTTTTCCGTACTTATCCCAGAACACTTCAAAGGCGTGACCGTAATCAGAGTGGCCATCAACCCAAATCACATCAGCTTCAGTATTGATTCGGTGAATCGCTTCTGAGATGTCCTCAGTCTTTTTGAAGTATTCAGTTACTTCGTCAATTCCATCAATGAAAACAAACGAGCGAACTTTAGAGAATTGGCCCGAGATTGCGTACACAAGCATCAATGTGAAACGGGCGAACGCCGCAACCGAGCCAGAGATGTCAGCGATCACAATCAACTCTGGTTTTGCAGGGCGCGGATATTTGAACTTTGGTTCTGCAGGTACGCCACCATAGGCAAGGCTGTGGCGAACAGTGTTGCGGAAATCAAGAGGACCCTTGCGACCATGACGACGCTTACGCGCTAAACGAGCCGCAAGTTTGCGAGTCAATGGCTGAAGCGACTTCTTCAAGTTCTGCATCTCGTCACGGCTGGCGTGCATGAACTCAACGTCTTCAGGCAGTGGCTTACGCAATGTCTTTGCCATTGCTTCGGCACCGCGGTCAGCTACCAAGCGACGACGAATCTCTGCTTCAACTTCTTGCTTGAACTTTTCAATCCGGTCGTTGTACTCGTCCTTTTCAAGACGCTCTTCCAATTTGGTGAGCTCGCCGCCCACTTCTTTCTTACTGGCTTCCATGAGCTTGTCGAGCATGCCGTCAAGATCAAGATTGCGCAGTGTGCGATAGAGGTAATAGGTGCCACCAACGGGGCGACCAGGCTCCATGCCCGCGAAACGCTGAACGGCTTGGCGAGCCAATGCACGCATGAGCGCTTGATCGCCGTTCATCAGAGCGTTCATGAGAATGTTCATGAGTTCTTCAGGCGTCAAGGAATCCATTCCGCCAGCACCACCGTTGCCTTCACCCTTCATCTGGGCGTCTTGCATTTGCTGCAATAAGTCGTCGATGCTGCCTTCTCCGTCACCATCGGTGATGGAATATTCAGGCCCGCGCAAACTGAAGTAGACCTCGAAAACAGTCTCGAATGAGCGCCAGTGCGCCTGGTTCTTCACCAGTGTTGCGCCTAGTGCGTACTTAAAAGCCTCGCGGTCCTCTAGTGGGATATGCGAAATGGCATGCATGGCGTCCAAGTTCTCCGTGAGACTCACTGGCAAGCCAGCACTTCTCAACTCGATGATGAACCCCGACAGAAGATCGAGCATGCGTCAGCGCCGATCTATTCAGTCGTCAGACAGCTCTTTGGCTGCCTTGGCGATATCTGATTGGTACTTCAACAGCACGTGAAGGGTTTCCTTCGCCTGCTCAGCATTAACTGAGTCGAGTCCGAGCAGCACCAATGTGCGTGCCCAGTCGATTGTCTCACTGACTGATGGAGCCTTCTTCAGGTCGATCTGACGGATACTGCGAACAATGCGTGCGATTTGATCTGCAAGCATTTCGGTAACTCCAGGAACCTTTGTAAGAACAATTTCCTTTTCGCGTTCCATTTGTGGGTAATCAACATGAAGGAACAAGCAACGACGCTTGAGGGCTTCTGACAACTCACGAGTGTTGTTTGATGTCAAGAACACCAAAGGAATCTGAGTTGCAGTGATTGTTCCGAGTTCAGGAATTGATACTTGGTATTCCGAGAGAATTTCGAGCAACAGGGCTTCAGTTTCAACTTCAACACGGTCGACTTCGTCAATCAGAAGAACAACTGGTTCTTTTGATGTAATTGCCTCAAGAAGAGGGCGAGTCAACAGAAATTCTGAACCGAAAATGTCATCGTGGATATCGCTCCACGCGTCAGAGTTGCGGTCAGCCTGAATACGCAGCAACTGCTTCTTGTAGTTCCACTCGTAGAGCGCCTTCGATTCATCAAGTCCCTCGTAGCACTGCAAACGAATCAACTTGGCGCCGATCAATTCGGCAACGCTCTTTGCCAATTGGGTCTTACCTGTACCGGCTGGACCTTCAACAAGAATTGGCTTACCGAGACGTTCAGCGAGGAATACAACTCCAGCTATCCCGTCGTCTGCGAGGTAATTGACGTCCTTGAGGCCGTCGCGGACAGATTGAACAGATTCGAAGCGGTTATCCATAAGTTTCCAATCTAGTGGGGGGTGCTTAAATTAAAAGCATTGGGCAAAAGTCCGTGTACCCACTACTCCTGCCCACAGCACCTAACCTTCCAGTCATGTTCAAGGACACACTTATTGTCGCAATCGGGACTGCCATGTCTCGCCTGACGGGGTTATTGCGAGTCGTCGTGTTCGGAATCATCATTGGACAAACCGCTCTTGCTGACGCCTTCGATGGTGCCAACAATTCTCCGAACTCAATTTACGAACTTCTTGTCGGCGGCCTTCTTGCTGCAAGCCTGGTTCCCCTATTCACACGTTTCGCAGAGGATGACGATGACGATGCAACGAACGCTGTGGTCTCTGTCTCGCTCATCGTTCTCGCTATCGCTACGGCTGTGGCTGTGGCAGCTGCGCCTTTAATCTTTCGATTGTTTTCTCTTCAGGTCAGCCCGTTAGTTGATCCGGAACAATTCCGTCATGTCGGCACCGTGATGTCACGCATTTTTCTTATTCAGATTTTCTTCTACGGACTAACGGCAATCGGCTCAGCGCTTCTGAATTCACGGCGACACTTCTTTGCCGCTGCGTGGAGCCCTGTCCTCTCAAACGTCATCACCATCACGATGCTTCTCATCATCCCGTTCACTCGCGATGGAACACCTGGCCTAGAAACAGTTCTTTCAGACCACACGTTCTTCTGGCTATTTACTATGTCAGCCACAGCCGGAGTGATGGCAATGGGACTAGTGCTCATCCCCGCACTCAAACGCGCCGAAATCAATATTCGGTTCACACCGAATTTCAGCCATCCGGCAGTGCGAACAATGATCAAACTGTCTTCGTGGACATTTGGCTATGTCGTTACCAACCAAGTGGCGCTCGTCGTCATCAAGAACCTTGCTGAACCCGGCAGCGGAAACCAAGACGCGTATAGCAAGGCTTTCACGTTTTTCATGTTGCCTCACGGTCTTCTTGCAATTTCTATCGCAACCACATTTGTTCCTGAACTTGTTCGACGCGTACGTGCCGGCGACAAGGCTGGTTTCAAATCATGGCTCACATCTGGAGTGCGCTGGATCAGCATTTTGACAATCCCAGCATCAGTTGCAATTGTCATTCTGGCCAACCCGATTATCAGCACAATTTTGGAACATGGCCACTTCAACTCCATCGCATCACACAACACCGCGCGCGCGCTCGCCGGTTTCTCTATTGGATTAGCAGGCTTCTCGGTTTATATCTTTTGCCTGCGTGGCTTCTATGCACACGAAGACACACGCACGCCGTTTTATATCAACCTGTTTGAAAACACGCTGAATATCATCTTGGCCCTGTTCCTCGTTAAACGACATGGAGTTCTCGGTTTAGGTCTCTCCTTCGGTATCGCTTATCTGGTCTCGTCGATTCTCGTCTTGTTCCTTCTTCATAAGAAATACGAAGCAGTCCAATGGCTCAGTCTTCTTTCGCTTATCTGGCGTGCCACCATTGGTAGTGCCGTAATGGGCATTGCTGTTTGGGGTCTTGAATATGTCCTACATCCGCGTTCCGGCATGTCTCAATTAGCTGAATTGTTCCTGTGCATCGGTGCGGGTCTCATTGTTTACATCATTGCGCTGTACGCACTTCGCGTTCCTGAGATGCACAATTTGGCGTCAGTAATGCCAACGCGCGGCTCGGATCACGAAACCACGCTGTAGTTACTGGTTCGTAAGAACCACAAGATCGTCGCGATGCACGGTTTCAACAACCGCTAGATCAACAAGGTCTGCTGTGCGCTTGCCCATGCTTGTTGCAACAACGTCAGATGACATTGCCGTTAAACCACGAGCCAACAACTCGCCTGATTGTGTTACAACTTCGACAACCGCACCCACGTCAAATGACCCAGTGACAGCAGTAACGCCAGCTGGCAACAATGAGGTTCCGCGCAATACCAATGCGTCACGAGCACCTTCATCTACGACAATGGAGCCTTCAACCTCGGCAGCGAATGCGATCCAAAGTTTTCTTGCCGACAATTGGCGATCATGAGGCAAGAATCGTGTACCCACTACATCGCCATTGATTGCGGCCATAACAGCTGATTCAGATTCGGCTGCAGCGATAACAGCTGTAACTCCAGACCACGAAGCAATACGTGCTGCAGCGAGTTTCGATGCCATTCCACCGCTACCCCTATCTGAACCTGCGCCTGAAGCCGACACCGACAGCAATGGATCATCTGCCGCAACGACTGAAATCACCGTTGCGTCGGAATTGGTTCGTGGGTCAGACGTGTACAACCCTGCAGTATCTGTCAACAGCACCAACATGTCAGCTGATACAAGGTGAGCAAGAAGCGCTGCAAGATGATCATTGTCGCCGTAGCGAATTTCATTATTGGCTATTGCATCATTCTCATTGATGATGGGAATACATCCCAACTCCAACAACCGACCAATGGTGTCGCGTGCATGTAAATACTGTTGGCGGTCAACAAAGTCATGAGGCACTAGAAGTACTTGTGCTCCGACAAGAGAAAACTGTTTGAGAGCATTGTTGTATGCGGCCATCAATTGTGGTTGACCCACTGCCGACAACGCTTGAAGAGAAAGAACATCATTCGGACGTTCGGTTAAACCAAGTCCGGCTATTCCCGACGCAACAGCACCAGATGTGACCAACAAGACCTCATGACCCTGCGCGCGCGCGGCGGCCAATTGCTGTGACACAAGCTGAATGACTTCAGTCTTGATATGACCCTCTGTGTTGGTGAGGGAGGAAGTTCCGACTTTGACGACGACGCGCATCGCTACAGCATCACACTTCTGGCACGAATTCGAAACTGAATTGTGCAACCCATACAACGTCACCCTCTCGGACCCCTGCTTTTGACAGCAATTTGGGTATTCCAAGCTTGGCGAATTTTTCGTCAATGTAGTTCAAGGCAACGGGAGTAGTGACGTCGTTCAGAGCCACAACCCTCTCGGCGTTGCGACCATGAATGCGGTATTCGTTCTCCCCCATTTGCTCAACCCATGCGTGTTCTGTGTCAGGACGCATGATGATTGTGGCTTCAACTGTGGGCTCAGCTTGACGTGCATATTTTACTTGTTGTGCAAGAGAGCCGATAATGCTTCGGACGTTCGTCATAGTGATTGCAGACATCGACGGATGTGGCCAAGCAGCCAAAGTGTCAGCATCGATACTGTCGGTCTTTGTTCCCACGATAATGAAGGGTCGTTCGAGAAGGTCTGGACGATAGTTTCCCACTTCATGCTGCAAGATGCGCAGTTGCTCATCGGGAGCTATGCCGTCAAGCGCAACAAGATCAATGAGATAACACAAGACGCGCGCACGCTCGATGTGTCGAAGGAACTGATGACCTAACCCACGGCCCTCACTTGCACCTTCAATAAGGCCAGGAATGTCAGCCATGATGAATTCTGTTGTGTCATCAATGCGCACAACACCAAGGTGTGGTTCAAGCGTGGTGAACGGATAGTTCGCGATCTTTGGTTTCGCTGCGGACACTGTGCTGATGAACGTGCTCTTCCCGGCATTTGGAAAACCAACTAATGCAACATCAGCCATCAATTTGAGTTCCAGTTTCAACCAGCGCTCTGTTGCCTCTTCACCTTGTTCAGCAAAAGTTGGTTCACGACGTCGGTTGTTAAAGAACTTTGCATTGCCGCGACCACCACGACCACCAGGAGACGCCATCCACTTGTCACCATGATTCACGAGGTCCGCTAAAACTTCACCGGTGTACATATCGCGAGCAACAGTTCCCTCGGGTACTGCAATGACCAAATCCTCGCCGCGTCGCCCGTGAAGGTCTTTTCCTTTTCCGTGGACACCGTCTTTCGCGCGACGATGCGGGTGATCACGAAACGCTAAAAGTGATGCAACGTTGCGGTCAGCCACAAGCCATACATCGCCACCCTTGCCGCCATCGCCACCGTTTGGGCCACCCATTGCTTCTGGGCCCTCGCGACGGAAGGCCACACAGCCAGCACCGCCCTGGCCACCTTTAACGTTCAGTTGGGCTTCGTCGACAAAAACACTCATAAGACTGTTTCAAGGCTACTGGCGCATTGTTGTTCATCTCGGCGACACACCACTCACCTATCGTGGAGACGTGGAAAAAGAATCAACTACAGACCGAGGCGTGACCTGGGTCTCCACCATGTCGGGGTTTGATGCCGCTTTGGGCATCACCGTGGCGCACGCTGACTCCTGGGCTGGTATCGGCACCACAGACATTGCTGATCGCTCATCTCGAGAACTGTCTCTCTCAGGCACACTTGCGCCGCTCGCTACTCATTCAGTCGGGCCTGGTCACCGAGCAATCGCAGAAGAAGAAGACCCGTACCGCACCTGTTTCGAACGCGACCGTGACCGCATCTTGCATGCATCATCCTTTCGCCGACTTGCCGGAAAAACTCAAGTTTTTGTCTTTCCCGACGACCATCAACGCACACGACTCACTCACGCACTCGAAGTTGCACAAGTAGCAGTGTCCGTTGCGCGTGTGTTGCGCCTCAATGTTGCACTCACTGAAGCAATGGCGCTTGGCCATGATTGCGGACACGGTCCAGGTGGTCACGCAAGCGAAGATGCACTGTCTCCATACATTGATGGCGGCTACGACCACGCGGTGTGGGGCGCAGACAAAGTTCTGGTGCCTCTGAACTTGTGCATTGAAACTCTTGATGGAATTCGTAATCACAGTTGGTCACGACCCGCGCCACAAACTGCAGAAGGCGAAGTCGTTAGTTGGGCTGACCGAATTGCTTACGTGTGCCACGACTTTGAAGACGCAGTAGATGCGGGAATTGTTACCCCTGATCAGTTACCCCGTCTTGTACGTGAACGTTGCGGCAGTACCCGTCGCGAACAACTGGGTGCTTTCATCACCGGCATGATCAATGCAACTGCGCACACCGGTCGCATCGGCATGGTCCCTGAAATTGCTGAAGCCTTGTCGCTCTTTCGACAATTCAATTACGAACGTATATATGACCGTCCCGAATCTAAAGCGCAGGCAAACAGCGTCATCAGCATGTTGCGCACTCTGATCGACCATTACATTGCGTCACCAATGCTGTTACCTGCTTGGCATGAGACCCAGTTTGACGCCGGTTCACAAACGGCAATCACAGAAGCTGTGTCATATGTGGGCGGCATGACCGACCGCTTTGCATGCCGCCAAGCAGTCACACTTCTTGATTACCCAGCAGACAAACTGCCACAGGGAATCGACACCCTCTTGTCTGACTATTAGGTTCCGAAAACGCAAAAGGCACACCCGAAGGTGTGCCTTTTGAAAAATTTGTGGAACAGTTATTCAGCTGCTGGCTCAATAGGAAGAACGTCAACAATTTTGCGGCCTTTACGCTCGCCAAACTTTACGTTTCCATTGACCATTGCGAACAATGTGTCATCTTTACCAATGCCAACATTCTTACCTGGATGGGTACGAGTGCCGCGTTGACGAATAAGAATTGTGCCTGCTGTAATGAGTGTTCCGTCGAACACCTTTACGCCAAGTCGTTGTGCATTTGAGTCGCGGCCGTTACGTGTAGAACCGCCGCCTTTAGTCTTTGACATGGTTGATCAGCCTTTCGCGATGGATGTGATTTCAACAAGAGAATATTGCTGGCGGTGACCAAAGCGACGACGCTGGTTGGTGCGCTTTTTGTATGTGAAGCCGTTGATCTTCACTCCCTTTTCGGTGCCGATGACGCGTCCTTTGACAGATGCGCCCTTCAACTGGTCGGGAGTTGAGAGCACCGTGGTGCCATCAACGAGGAGAACGGGTATGAGGGAGACCTCGGTACCGTCTTCGACGTGCAAGAGCTCAAGCTGGACCTTTTGGCCCTGAGAGACTTTTTCTTGTTTGCCACCTGAGGCGATTACTGCGTACATAGCGGGGTTAAACCTATCTGCGGGTTGGGGTTACGACAATCGCCGAACCAATGTTTTAGGGGGATTAGAGAAATTTCTTAGTCGAGAAGGCCGAAATCGACCTTGAAGCCGAGGCCAGTACATTCTGGGCACTCGATGGCAAAGGCCGTGGACAGGCCCTCCCCGATTCGTTTACGGGTCATTTCGACCAGGCCAAGCTCTGAAATATCAAAGACCTGGGTGCGGGTCTTGTCTCGACTGAGAGCCTGACGGAATGAATCAATAACTTTGCGGCGGTTGTCTTTGATCTCCATATCGATGAAGTCAATAACAATGATTCCGCCAATGTCGCGCAGACGCAACTGACGCGCCACTTCTTCAGCGGCTTCCAGGTTGTTCTGGAACACCGTTTGTTCGAGGTTTGACGTACCGACGTTCTTGCCGGTGTTTACGTCGATCACCGTAAGGGCTTCAGTGTGTTCGATGATAAGTGAACCACCAGATGGCAACCACACCTTGCGGTCTAAGGCCTTGTGCAGTTGCTCATGAATGTGTTGTGTTTCAAACAATGAGATTGGCTCGACTTCACGATCGAAGAATTCGATGCGATCTGCGAGTTCTGGGTTGAATGCGGACACGTATCCATGCACTTCTTCATACAGCGCCCAGTCATCAATGAGAACGCTGCGGTATTCCGCGTTGAATTCTTCACGAATAGTGCGGACAGCGAGTTCTGGTTCGCGATACAACAATTCAGGACCAGTTGACTTAGCAGCTGCTTCTTCGATCTTTGCCCACTCTTCCAACAAGCGAGTCATGTCTGCAGTGAGTTCATGCTCTGTTGCATGTTCTGCTGCTGTGCGCACAATGACACCGTGATGGGCAGGCTTCACACGATCAAGAATGTGGCGCAGGCGACGACGTTCTGTATCAGCAAGACGCTTTGAGATGCCGTAGGTCTTTGAATTAGGAATCAACACCACAAATCGACCAGGGAGCGAGACTTCCTGGGTAAGGCGTGCGCCCTTTGCACCAATGGGGTTCTTGGTGACTTGGCACAAGATCATTTGACGCGAGCGCAAGATGTGCTCGATACGAGCGGTGTCTTTCGTTTCGACGTCTTCTGGGTCGTATTGCACATCACCGCGGTACAAAACAGCATTCTTTGGTGTCGAGATATCGACAAACGCAGCTTCCATACCGGGAAGGACGTTCTGCACGCGACCATGGTAAATATTTCCGTGAATCTGGCCCACATCATCTGATGGACGACTGACATAGTGCTCCATCAGGCTGCGGCCTTCCATGACCGCTACCTGAGTAACTCCATCACGAACCTGTACACACATTTGGTACCGACCGACTGGGCGACCATTGCGCTCACGGCCCTTGCGACGTTCAATGATTTCTGCATCAACATCTGGTCCACGCAACGCTGGACCACCACTGGAACGAGACTTTCCCCGGCCGCCGCGACGACGTTTCTTATTGCCCGAGGGCTCGCCGTTTGAACTAGCAGCTGGTGCTTGTGCAGCAGATGGACGGGTGTCACCAATTTGAGGCTTGCGATTCGGGTCAGCTATCTGGCCAGCAGGACGTGCGCCCGGACCCTTAGGTGCTTGATCTCCACTCACTGCACCATCTGGTGACTTTGTACGATTTTTCCCACCACGAGAACCACGGCGACGTTTCTTCGGACCTGATTGGCCCTCGCCTTGCGTGCTTCGCTGATCTGAGTAATCGGCTGTCGATTTATCGGCAGAACCGTTCGTGTCCATGAAATTCCCTTCTCACGTCGCGCATTACGCGCGCCATGCGGATCTGGCTGCTGCCTTGAGTGGCGCAACCGATCCTCGGCCAAGTAACAGGATAGCCCCCTGAGTTACCTGAAGCGCCGCATATGGACGCTCTGGACCAGGCCAATCATGATGGCGAAGGCCACGGTATGGGAACCGCCGTAGGAAACAAATGGCAATGGCACCCCTGAAACAGGCGTGATTCCCATAGTCATACCCAGGTTCTGGAAGGCCTGCCAGAGAATGATGGTGAAGACACCAGCGCACAGCAAAGTGCCGAGACGGTCTTGGCACAACTGAGCTGTCCGATAAATACGCCACAGAACCACGCCAAATAACCCAAGTACTATGCCCCCACCCAACATTCCGAACTGTTCGCCAATGGCAGAAAAAATGAAGTCGGTTGATTGAACAGGGATAAAAGATCCGTTCGTCAAGGGCCCGGACAGATAACCCTTCCCAAAGAAGCCGCCCGTCGAGACTGCACGCTTGGCAAAACGCACCTGCAAGATCAGTTGCTGCAAACTGGCTGAGTCCGAGTTCTGGTTCAGGAATCCGGTGATTCGTCGCAATTGGTAATCCTTCACCAATCCAGAGACCACTCCGCCAATGGCAGAAAATACCGCAATAGATGTGATCAACACGATGTATCTCAAGCGAGCTCCGGCCACCAACAAAACACCCATTGCTGAAGCAACGAGAACCGAGGCGGAACCAAGGTCGGGTTCGATGCCGACAAGAAACACTGGAATACCAATAATGAACAGAGCTTGGATGAATCTCTCATACGCAAGATCTTCGCCGTCTTCCTCAGACAAGAATCCGCACAAAAACAACAGAGACGTTGCCTTTGCCAATTCTGACGGCTGCACAGCTATGGGCCCAATATCGAATGACAGCCTGGCACCGCCCTTCACCGATCCTGCGACAAACACAAGAATTAATAAGAGCAGCGTGACGGCATAAAACATCTCAGCATTGCCTCGCAACTGCACGTAATCAATCCACATAATGACCACCATCGCCACGATGGCAATCATCACAAAGACAATTTGTCGCTGAACAACTTGATAAGGATCAACACCACGATTCATCAACTTCATTCGAGTAGCTGAATAGATTATGAATGAACCAATGATGGTTAACGCCCCCACAGCAGACATCAGAATCCAGTCAATGTTTCGCGTAGGCGCCGCAAAACCTCTCTTGATGTTTCCCAAACCAGAATCAGGACGACGAGTAAACAATGTTCTGCTCATTAGTCACGCACCGATGATCCGACGCCAACCAGACATAACGGGTTCGGCAATAATTGTGGAGACGCCACTGCAAAACTTGCAGTATCTAATGGGTCTGCTGGAACTGCCTTGGCAACCGTGGTTTTCCCAGCCAGTGCGGTGTACACACACTTCACAACCGGCGCCGCAGCACGTGATCCGTATCCACTCTTTTCCAAATACGCGACAACCGAGTACGGCTGCTTCGGATCTTTACTGAATGCGCCGAATACAGATGAGTCATTCCATGGAAGATTGCCTGCACCTTGTGCTGTCCCTGTCTTTCCCGCAATCGGCAATGATCTGCTTGGGTACGAACGGAACAATTTTTCGCCTGTTGTTGAGTGATAAATATCGGAACGCACACCTGGCCCCTCAATCACCCGCGTCAAACCGCGAACAATAGGCTCAAGAATCTCTGGTCGTGCACCTACGTCGCGAACAACTTGTGGTTCAGCAAAGCTTTGCAAAACAGTTCCCTTGGAGAGATTTACACTGCCTGATTTTCCGTTAGGAGTTCCGGGCGCCAAAATTGCATGAACCACGCGCGGCCTCATGACTTTGCCACCATTTGCCAGAGCACCATAAGCAACCGCCAACTGCAAAGGCGTCGCAGACAACAGACCTTGACCAATTGAAAACTGCACGTTGTCTCCGACGTAGAAGCCTTTACCCTCGTCCTTCGCGATAGCACCACTTGCAGCCAGACGCTGTTTCAAAGATTTGCTCGGGATCGTTCCAATAAATTCATATGGCAGATCTATCTCAGTGGGAGACCCAAATCCAAACAAGCGAACTTGTTCTTCAAGCACTGGCTTATTTCCTCGTTGAGTAAAGATTTGTTCACCGATTTTGTAGAAGAACACATCGGAAGAAATTGCTAAAGCAGACACGACATTAATGCGACCATATTTACAAGGCGCACCATTTCCGCACACAGCATTCTTAAAGACACATTTAACGTTCAATTGACAACGTTCTTTTGGAATGCTCTCCAGTTTGTACGTTCCTTCGTCCTTCAAGATGTACTTAGTTCCGCCAGCCAATTGACCGGTGTTCAATGCCGCAAAAGCCACAAAGGGTTTAAATGCGGACCCTAAGTTGTAACGACCAGAAATTGCACGGTTCACCAAAATCGAGAGGTCAGGATCTTTTGTAGTTGGGAACAACTCAGCAAACTTTTCTGATGAGATTCCAGCATTAAACCAACGGTTATCAAAGTTTGGGTAGCTCGCCATTGCTACTACTTCGCCGGTTTCATGATTCAACACAACAGTCGAACCAGCAGGTGCTTTGTAATACGTGATCTCAGGGTATGCAGGGTCTGGTTGACCAAACGACAACACTGTTGGTGCTTCTGTGCGGCGACGCACCAACAATTCATTTTGAAGTGCTTGTTCTGTGAATTGCTGAATATCCAAATTGATTGACAGCTGAATATCATTGCCCGGAATTGGTTCTTTACGTTCGATCAAACGAAGTATTCGACCGCGTGAATCCACCTCGTATTTCACGTATCCCGACTTACCCCGCAATGTCGACTCATAGGTTTGTTCAACACCGAACTGTCCGACCCGTGCGTCTGGGTCATAACCGAGATTCTTGTAGTAGGTAGTTTCGCTTTCACGAATGGCACCGAGAAACCCTAGCACATGACTTGCCATAGGGGCATACGGATACTCACGTCGCCAATTTTCAACGATGTCAATGCCTGGATAATCCTCCGAGCGCTCCCGTAGAAAAATTGCTAAATCTTCGGATACGTCTTCCTTTAGTGGTACCGGTTGCAACTGGTTGTATCGCTTTGACACATATCGATCTTCTAATTCCTGAACAGACATGCTGAGTGCGCCAGATAAACGATTCCACATTTGCTGACGTGCCAAAGGACCAGAAATAACTGCCCTGTCCAGCGTAATGGTGAGCAATCGTTCATTATCGGCCATGATTCGGCCTTTGATATCAAAAATTCGTCCGCGTTCAGACGTCAATTTCACAGTACGAGTTCGCACTTCTTGTACTCGCTGTTCCAGGCCTGGCGCATCAACAGCTTGCAAGAACCACAATCGAACAGTGAGCAATGACCCAAGAAGCATCGCCACGGTTGCAAGAATCGCGAGGCGCGACATTCTGCTTTCGCGTGGCATCAGCGAACAACCGCCGGTTCAGTGAGCGCCCACCGACACAGTCTCTCTGCCGGAATACTCAGTACTGCGTTGAACAGCCCAACAATGAGTGCCACAAACAAAACATGTGCATTCAGAATTCCAGTAGCACCTGTAACGGTTGAAGCTATTGGCAGCAGAATCATGCCGATAGCGCTTGCAATAGAGCCAAGCAGCATCCGTGTCCACCACGTAGGTTCGTACACCAACGATTGACTAACTCCGGCCAGGTAACCAACCACTGCAAACACTGCGGCACACAAGCCCATTGGAGTTGTGAGAACCAAGTCATACAACAGTCCAATAATGAATCCAGCTATTGCACCAACGTCAGACCCGCGCGCAAGCCCAGCTGATGCCGCAAGCAACACCATGACCTGTAGACAAACCCCAAATGGGCGCATCTCATTGAACACAGTTGTTTGTAACGACAGAACCATCAACCCAACAAGAATCAAACGCGCGTAACGATTCTCCGCGAATAACAACACTCGTTCGATCATGGCGCGATCACCCGTTCGGAAGATGGTTGATACAACAAGATGCGAACAAAGTTCAGGTTCTTCAAATTCGCCGCCAAGGTCACTTCAAGAATTGGCCCAAGCGTTCCGGTTCTATTGACGACGCGACTCACAGATCCAATCACGATGTCAGGGGGCGCAAGAGATGTTGCACCACCAGCAGAGATGATGGGGGAACCAATTCGTACTGCACCGAATCTCGGTTGATTTTCTACAAAGCGAACTATGGGGGTTCGCGAAATTCCTCTGCCCTCCAACGCTCCTGTTTCACGCAACGGAACGTCAAGACCTGGTGGCACCGTAATTTCTGAACTCGTTGATTTACCCGGTTGATTCGGACCAACATCTCCGACAGGCACTGTGACCTCGCCTGGCAGTGGCGCAAGTGTTGATGACGTTGCAATGGTGACCCCTGGTACAAACCCTGGAATCCCAGTCGTGGTGGTAACGCGCGGCAATGTCGTGGTTGTAGTTGTCGAAGTTGTTGTGGTTGTGTCCCCTACTGGCGTACCCGGCGCCGTTGTAGTCGTTGTCGTAGGGGCAGGAATATTCACCACTTTCACAGCCAGTGAATAACCAGGGTCCGTCAACAGCATCACGACAGATCGCTTGCTATAAACGTCAGTAATCTTCCCGATCATTCCTGCTGCATTAAGAACAGGCATTCCAACTTTCAAACCGCATTCTGAGCCGCGGTTGATTTCAACAGTTTGAGTGAAGTTGGACGGAGATTGCCCAACTACTTGGGCAGTACAGGAAGCAATACCTGCCAGTGTGGGCAACCCGTTCAGTGACAGCAGTTCTTGAGCTTCACGCACGCTCGCAATGGCAGAGATAGTTGACCCTTCACTGAATGCAACAAGATCATTTAGACGATGATTTTCTTTTACAACATCGTTGTAATGAGTCATGCCATTCCAGGCATTACCCACTGGACGAGTGACAACTTTTGTCGCACTCTCAATTGGGCGAAAGACCACTCCGAAAGCAGAGCGAGTGAAATTGATGATGGAGCTTCCTCGAAGGTCCATCGTGATCAGAATCACAGAAGTAAGCGACAGCAGGAGAATCGCCCGACGACGCGTGAAGGATAAGTCCGCCACGGGATTAGTACTACAGCTGGTCGAGTCCTGGGAAGGACATCATTCCGCGCATCGCTTCGATGTTTTCAAGCGCGCGGCCTGAACCAATAGCGACCGCATACAACGGATCTGGGGCTATGTAACACGGCATACCTGTTTCATGAGTGACGCGTTGTGTCATTCCGGACAGCAATGCACCACCACCCGACAGATAAATACCGCGGTCCATAATGTCAGCTGCCAATTCAGGCGGCGTGCGATCAAGAGTTGACTTCACTGCATCAATAATGGCAGCAATTGGCTCTGCGATGGCGTCGCGAACATTCGCTGACGTGATCTCGATAGTGCGAGGCAAACCAGAAACAGTGTCTCGCCCTCCCACGTCACCAGTGAGCTCTTGCGAAAGAGGCCATGCGGAAGCCATTTGGATCTTGATTTCTTCGGCCGTATTGATTCCGATATCCAACGAATATTCCGCGCGAACGTACGCAACGATTGCTTCGTCTAATTCGTCTCCAGCTACTCGAACACTTTGAGCGACAACGATGCCACCGAGCGAAATAACTGCCACTTCAGTAGTTCCGCCTCCGATGTCAACAATCATGTTTCCACTTGGTTCATGAACGGGAAGATCAGCACCGATCGCAGCTGCCATTGGTTCTTCAATAATGTGCACTGGACGACGAGCACCTGCATATTCAGCAGCATCTTGCACAGCACGTTGTTCAACTCCGGTAATTCCAGACGGAACACAAATCACCATTCGTGGTTTACTCCAACGACTTGTTGTGACGCGCTGAATGAAATAGCGAAGCATTTTTTCACACACGTCGAAGTCTGCAATAACTCCATCTTTCAATGGACGAATCACTTCAATATGTTTTGGCGTACGGCCAAGCATTCGCTTAGCTTCCCAACCGACTGCAACCGGTTTCCCGTCGCGCATATCGATAGCAACCACAGAAGGTTCATTCAGAACAATTCCCTGACCGCGCACGTACACCAAAGTGTTGGCGGTGCCGAGGTCGATTGCAATGTCACGCCCCATCGACAAAGGATTATTCCGATTCATAAAGAGATCTCCCTGAGCTGGCGCGTAAACGTCAACTCTGCAGAAATGCTAACTACCCGCGCCTTAGAGGGCGGGAAAGAAGATTCCGAGCTCGCGTGCGGCTGATTCGGCTGAATCAGAACCATGAACAAGATTCTCAGTGAACAAAGTTCCGAAGTCTCCACGGATGGTTCCAAGGTCTGCCTTGCGTGGGTTTGTTGCGCCCATCATTGTGCGAACGATTTCCCAGGTGTCTTCTGGGCCTTCAATGGCAAGAGCCACAACAGGTCCGCGACCCATGAATGCAACGAGTTCCGCATAGAACCCCTTGCCCACATGCTCTTCGTAATGGCGAGCAAGAATGGCGGCATCAAGTGTGCGCAATTCCATAGCTGCAATCCGGAGTCCTTTGTTCTCAAAACGAGACAAAATGGCCCCAACAAGTCCGCGTTCAACGGCGTCGGGCTTCAACAAAACAAGTGTGCGATCTGACATGCCCTACAGGCTACGCCAGGAGCCTTCGATTGCCCCCGAACTCAAGCCCCGTCAGGGTAAAACGCGACGAAGATGGGTTCTGGCAGCCCCAACGACATACAGAGACCCAGCTACCAAAATGGCATCGTCGCTTGTCGCATCAGCCAAAGCGATGTCGCAGGCCTTTTCCACGGTGTCAGCCACCACTACTTCAGAACACCCCATACCGCGAGCCACATCTGCGATTTCTCGACCAGACCGAGCACGAGGCGAAGGCGCCGTGCAACAGATGACCAATTCGTACTCGTCGACCTTCAGAGCCGACAACGTATCGCTGATATCTCTGCCTCCTAACGCACCGACAACAAGGATGCGTCGACCATGCGGGTCAAAGTCTTCGAAGAACACACTGGAACACACATCGGCACCAGCCGGGTTATGTGCACCATCAAGAATGACAAGTGGTTGATGACCAACGACTTCAAAACGACCAGGCATTAACACTCCGGCCAAACCTTCTTGCACGGTCTCAGCATCAAGTGCAGAACCAAAGAATGCTTCAACAGCCGCTATTGCCACCGCCGTGTTATCACCTTGATGCCAACCATGAAGCGGTACAAACAAATCGAGATACTCAGCACGATGTGTACTGATGTGAACTGAACGGCCACCTAATGCAAGATGATTGTCGACTACATCAAACTGCTCGCCACGAATCAAAATTTCTTCACATGGTTCCGCTGCAAATATTGAACGAAGTTCTTCATTCGCTTCGCCAATGACTGCAACACAACCGGGCTTGATAATCCCAGCCTTCTCCGTTGCGATATGAGCCAAGGTTGGCCCAGCAAATTCAGTGTGATCTAGTGCAATATTCGTAATGACCGCAACATCTGGGTTCACCACGTTTGTGGCATCCCAACGGCCCAACATTCCGACTTCGATAACCGCAACCTCCACCGCATCATCAGAGAACCACCGAAACGCGGCGGCGGTCATAATTTCAAAATAGGACGGCCGGACAGTGCCGATTCCCTCAGCATTTGCGACTGCAGCAATCGAATCAGCGAAATCAATCTCCGCAATCGGTTCACCATCCACTTGGATGCGCTCGCGAACATTTTCAAGATGGGGACTTGAATACGTACCCACCTTGAGACCGTGAGCCATTAACAAGCGAGTGATGATTTGCGATGTTGAGCCTTTGCCGTTTGTGCCTGTCACATGGATAACGCGAAAATCGTTTTGAGGATCACCCAACACTTCAAGAAGTCGTTCAATATTTGCTGTTGATGGAGCGTCAACGCGGCCTGTCTTTTCATACGAGGCGTGCTCGTCGAGATACACAAGCGATTCTTGATAATTCATGTAGTCCTAAGAAGCTGCGCGGCGCTGGCGAGGTGCTCGTGCAGCAGTCTTTGTCACAAGTTCAGGCATTGCCTTGTTCTTGACACAATCTGCATTAACAACAACACGAGCGATATCTGTACGACCAGGCAACTCATACATTGAGTCGAGCAACGTTTCTTCAAGTATCGAACGCAGCCCACGGGCACCAGTTCCACGAGTCATTGCCAGTTCTGCAATTGCTTCTAACGCTGCTGGCTCGATGTCTAATTCAATGTCATCAAATTCAAACAACTTCGCATACTGCTTCACAAGAGCATTCTTTGGCTCAGTAAGAATTTGCATCAAAGCTGGCTTGTCAAGCGCATGTACTGCACCAACCATCGGCAAACGGCCAATGAACTCAGGAATCATTCCAAACTTCAACAAGTCCTCAGGGAGAACTTGTTCGAACAACTCGCCGGGGTTTTTGTCGGCCTTAGACGCAACTGTGGCGTGGAAACCCATTCCCTTATGGCCGATGCGTTGTTCAATAATTTGTTCGAGGCCTGAAAACGCCCCACCGCAGATAAACAACACATTCGTTGTATCAATCTGAATGAATTCTTGATGAGGATGCTTACGTCCACCCTGTGGTGGCACGGACGCAACAGTGCCTTCGAGAATCTTTAGCAGTGCTTGCTGAACGCCTTCACCTGACACATCTCGTGTGATGCTTGGATTCTCTGCCTTGCGAGCAACCTTGTCGATCTCATCGATGTACACGATGCCTTGCTCAGCACGCTTCACATCAAAATCTGCTGCTTGAAGAAGTTTGAGCAAGATGTTTTCAACGTCTTCGCCCACATAACCGGCTTCAGTAAGCGCTGTTGCATCTGCAACTGCGAATGGCACATTCAACATGCGAGCAAGAGTTTGAGCCAAGTGAGTCTTGCCGCAACCAGTAGGTCCAAGAAGAAGAATGTTGCTCTTTTGAAGCTCTACTTCATCACGACGAATACCTGTGTTTTGTTGCATGTACTGCAAACGTCGGTAGTGATGGAACACAGCGACAGATAGCACCTTTTTTGCGCGCTCTTGCCCGACTACATACTCATCGAGGAATGTACGAGTTTCAATTGGAGTCGGAAGGACATCAAGACGCACATCAGAGCGCTCGCCTACTTCTTCTTCAATGATCTCATTGCACAGGTCGATGCATTCATCACAGATATAGACACCAGGTCCTGCGATGAGTTTCTTGACTTGCTTTTGGGACTTACCGCAAAAGGAGCACTTCAGAAGCTCTCCTGTGTCACCAAACTTGGCCACGAAGGCCCTCCTCGAACTGTGTGTTAGCGAATAGGACCGGAACGGTCCGTTAATTCGCGTGATGAAATCACACTGTCGATAATGCCATACTCGACGGCCTCATTCGCTTCAATTACGAAGTCACGGTCAGTATCGGCATGAATTCTTTCCATGCTCTGGCCCGTGTGCTTGGCAAGAATCTCTTCCAAAAGGTCACGCATACGAAGGATTTCCTTGGCTGCGATCTCCAGATCGGTCACCTGGCCGTAGCCAACCTGGCCATATGGCTGATGAAGAAGGACACGGCTATGAGGCAAAGCAAGACGCTTTCCCTTGGTGCCAGCGGCCAAAAGGACAGCAGCTGCTGAAGCTGCTTGGCCTAGGCAAATAGTCGCAATGTCGTTCTTAATGAACTGCATCGTGTCGTAAATAGCAAAGAGGGACGTGATGTCACCGCCAGGGCTGTTGATGTAGATGTTGATGTCGCGATCAGGGTTTTCGCTCTCCAAGTGGATGAGCTGTGCGCAGATGAGGTTTGCCACGGTGTCATCAATAGGCATTCCTAAGAAGATGATGTTCTCTTTCAACAACCGCGAGAAGAGGTCGGAAGTGCGTTCTCCCCTACTTGTCTGCTCGGTGACGTTTGGTACGTAGTAATTCTGGAAGTTCATTCTGCATCCTCTGCTTCGTCTTCATCGTCGTGATCGTGGTCGTGGTCATGTTCTCCGAGCACCGTGTCGGTGGGAAGAACAGTTCCATTCTGGTCTACGTAGGTGGAGTTATGGAGCAACCACTCGAGAGCCTGAGATTTGCGCATCTGGGCAACCAGGTCAGCAATGGCATCGTTCTGCTCATATGCCTTACGTACCTTGGCTGTTTTCTCATTGACGCGAACGCCAATGGATTCAAATTCGGCTTCAAGATCATCGTCGCTGACAGTGATGGCCTGAGCTGCCGCAACAGCACGCAATGCAAGATCAACCTTGACAGCCTTTTCTGACTGCTCTTTCATGCCAGCAATAAACGACTCTGTGTCTTGACCTGTTGCTGACAGCCACTGATCAAGAGCAATGCCCTGCTGTTGGAACTGCTGAATGGTGTTCTGAACACGCGCTTGCATATCTGCACCGACCATTGATTCAGGTGCTTCAATTTCAACAAGCTTTGCAAGCTCGTCAGTAAGACGATCAACAACAGTGCGACGCATTTGGTTAACACGCATCTCGGTGTAACGGTCACGAAGTGACTGGCGCCATTCAACAACTGTTTCTGAGTCTGCAATGTTTGCTTCAACCCATTCGTCAGTGAGTTCTGGAAGTTCCAATGTTTGAACACGGTTCACAGTGACTACGAAATCAGCTGCTTCTTCGGTACCATTCGGAATAGCGTTGAAACGAAGTACATCACCCTTCTTTGCACCGGTGAGTTGTTCGTCAAAGCCCGGAGCGACCCAAGCGCGCCCAATTTCATAGGTCCATTCGTCAACATTGAGTCCGGCTACGGGCTCTCCATCGCGAAGACCTTCGAGATCAATAACAACGTTGTCGCCTGTTTCTGCAGCGCGATCAACATCAACCAATGAACCAAAACGACGACGCTCTGTTGCAACGGCTTCTTCAAGTTCTTCATCAGAAAGATCAGGGCTTGACAATTCAATACGCAAACCGCCGTAGCCAGGAACACTGACTTCAGGACGAATCTCGCAAATTGCTTCGAACATCACTGGGTATACGAACTCTGCTGGAACAGGATTATCTGCGTCGACAGGATCGTTGTTATTTGTCAACGTGACATCTGGTGTCGAGATGATGTCAACATCATGCTCACGCACTGCCTTGCTGAGATATTCAGGAATCGCATCTTGCAGTGCTTGGCCTCGCGCAGCATCAATTCCGATACGTGCCTCAAGCACGCGGCGGGGAGCTTTGCCCGGCCGAAAGCCAGGGAGACGCACTTCATGAGCGATCTTTCGGAATGCAGCATCCAAGTTGCGGTCGAATTCCGACTCGTCAACTTCGATGGACAGCTTGACTTTGTTGCCCTCTAGGGCTTCGAGAGTGCTTTTCACAGATTGAAAAGTGTATCGGCGCGCCTGACTGACTGTTCTTTTGCCGTCTGATTCACGGGTTCGCTTCTCTGGTGCTGTTTCAGGCAATAATGGAGCCATGACTCTTTGGAAGCCCCACGCTCTTGCCAACCCACACAAGGGCCAAATCAACTTGCGCAACGGCGACAAGGTCGTAACCACGGTTGATCTTGATGGCGTAGCTGCCGGAACAGAGGGCAAGGTCATCTTGTCGAACGGTTTCAATTGGCTTCGCTACCGCGTGCTCTTTTCAAATGGCATCGAAATAGGCGACCTCGACCACCGCCATCTTTCGCCAATTGGGCGCACCGCAAAGCGCCTCGCTCGCATTGCAAAGAGCGCCAGCTAAAACCCCCGATAGCATTATCGGAAACACCGCGGGGTGTGGCGCAGTTGGTAGCGCGCCTGGTTTGGGACCAGGAGGCCGGGAGTTCAAGTCTCCCCTCCCCGACCAATAGTTGTCAGTCTTTTTTCTGAAGAGGATTTTTATGCCTGCAGACCTTGATGCCGCCAAATACGTGTCGTTTACGACATATAAGAAGAATGGCGACCCAGTCTCATTACCTGTGTGGGTCGTGCCTTTTGATGGTGGTTACGCCTTCACTACTGACCACGATGCATTCAAAGTGAAGCGCGTTCGTCGCGACTCACGAGCCACCTTGGCCGTGTGCACTTTCAAAGGCCAAGTTGCCCCAGACGCCACTATGCACGTCGGTACCGCAGTCGTTCTCGATGGTCCAGATTCAAAACGAGTCGCTGATTTAGTGCGCAAAAAGTACCGGGTCATGTATCTCGCGATCATTGCCCAATCAGCCATGAGGCGCTTATTTGGCAAGGCCTCCCACGCAGCTGATACTGCGATCAAGGTCACACTGACAAAATAATTTGAGATATCCCTAGGTTTTCCACAGGGGTACCGCTAGTCTGCTCAAGCGCTTCGAGTGCATCCATGGGTACAAACCGGTATCTATGGCCCTTACAAGGGAGATACCCCCATGGACACCCGTCCTACTTTTGCTGACCTTGGTCTGCCCACGCCCCTGGTTGATGAACTGACCTCACAAGGTCTCATCGAACCATTCCCTATCCAGCAAGCAACCATCGCAGACGCGTTGGCTGGTCGCGACACCCTCGGCCGCGGCCGCACGGGATCAGGCAAGACGCTTGCATTCACATTGCCGTTGTTGGCTCGTTTGCTCGAGAGCAACAAGCCACGCGAGAACTATGCACCACGTGCACTGATCTTGGTTCCAACTCGTGAGTTGGCAAACCAAGTGTGTGACGTTCTTGCACCTCTCGCACGTCGCCTCGGCATGCGCACCACCACCGTCTACGGCGGCGTTGGTTACCCAAAGCAGATCGAAGCATTGCGCAATGGTGTTGACATCGTTGTTGCTTGCCCAGGTCGTTTTATTGACCTCATGGAATCAGGCCACGTAGACCTCGACGCAATCGAAATC
>Ga0209296_1000588_pt1 | contig 31612 bp, 23 predicted proteins | sample S_130206_EF_Meta_FD_187319 | JGI IMG/M metagenome (GOLD analysis project Ga0209296, IMG submission 187319) | Freshwater microbial communities from Lake Simoncouche, Canada to study carbon cycling - S_130206_EF_MetaG (SPAdes) (version 2) | ecosystem: Environmental > Aquatic > Freshwater > Lake ... | reverse complement strand
GCCTAAAACATCGCGCTTGTCGAGAAGCGACACCGCGTGTTTTACTTCATCACTAGTAGCATCAATGGCTGCCGCTTTCTCGAGGATACGCTCTAAAGTCCCAGAGTGCCGCGCCATGCTCGCAAGGCGCGGCCAGGTTGTCATCTCACAATTTTCTAGAATTTTAAGCTCTTCTTCCGCGCCGATGTCCCACCGCTTTAAGAGCTCTGTGACGGCGAGGATCTGTGCAGTTGGGTCTTTGGTTCCACTTGCGATCAAGAGTGTCTCTTGGTCGAGCACGCCGTTGCGCAGCAGTAATGTCGACACCACTCGTTCGTTCGTCGCTAACAGCGCCTGGTATACGGCCATCGTGTTAGTTTTGTTTTCAGCAAGTGCTCGTAGCACTGATTCGCGCTCACCCGCCTCCAGCTGTAACTCAATGAGCTCAATGCGTAGCGCCTCACTAGTGCTCTTGTTGTGCGCAAGATGTACGAGTGAGTTTCTTCTCTCTTTTCGTGACTGTCCGACAGCACTAGCAAAAGCAGATCTCAACTGTTCATCGCTCAGCCTGTTATTAGAACAAAATTGCTCTATGCGGCTGCCATTTTCAAGAAAAGTACTAAACATGGCGTCCGTCAGCGGGACAAGCCGAAGTATGTCACTCAGGTCGGCACCTCTGCGCCACGCCTCTTCCACGGTTTTAGCATCGAGTTCCGGGTTTCCGGCAAGGTTTGATTTAGCATAACGTTGCTTACCAAGCAGGATCTCAAGATGCTGTTCGCGGCTCAGCCCAGGCATGCTGGCAACGTCTACAATGATGTCTAGCAAGCTGGGTCGGGCGTGGTGGATGAGTTTCTCAGCAAGCAAAGGGCTGATGCGGTCGGCTTTATCAATAGCAGTTACTATCTCGCTATCAGTGAGCGTCTCACTGGTGAGAAGATTTCGAATGAGAGCACCTCGTCGTTGTGGTATGTGTTCGGTAGCGCGCAGAAAGTTCTCTCTGTATCTTGCGATCTCAACGCCAAGCCATGGCTGCAGCTCATAAAAGCTCGGTTCTAAAAGAAGTAACGCAAGTTCATCATCAGAGATGATTCCGCGCAGAGCACACGTGAGCGACAGGCGAAGAGCAGCTGCCTCACCGTGCTCTTCAATGAGAGACGTTGCCGCTTTGCGAAGTGTCTTGTTCGCACCCGGCAGCACCGAGTCTATAACCTGGCGCGCACCTCCTACAGCGTCTAAGCCGTTCCACGACATGCGGTGTAGTACAAACTGTGGTCCTTCTGGTCGTCTTCCTTCAACGACGCGTTCGTCAACGTTCCAGCGCTGCACTTTTGCGGGGTCGTCGAGCAGTTCTGCTCTGAGTTTCATAACTCCGCCCTTAGTCCCGCACAGTATGCTGCCGTCCCAAGACGGATGCTCTTTGCTGATGCGAGCCACGTCACCGCGGTGAGTTATCTCAACCCAGGATCCGTCTTTTAAAACTGCGACGATTGTGTGGTCCCGGAAGTAACGCTGCACCCCTGGCGCAAGGTAGAAACTAGTGGCACGACATGAACTCATAAATCACACTGTTGGCGCAGCTTCGCCTAGTTCCACACTTTAGATTATGAGACTGCACCGTAGGGCCAGTGGCGCTATTTTTTGTTGTCAGCCGATGCGTATGTGATCAATGCTGACTGGCGTGATGCTCGTGTCGGTCGCCGCTACGGGTACAGGTTGGTAGCGCGGAGCTTCTAAGACCAAAACCGCAATACGCGAAGGTGTGATCCTAGACAGATGCCATCTGCGGACTGCAGTGACGTACTCGTCAAGTTTAGATAAAGGACAAGTGACTGCTACGACTTCAATACCAGCCCGGTCGTAAGACGCGAGCAGTCCGTCGTTATTCACCAATAAAGGTAAATCAGGGTCAAGTAGGACAGGGCACACAAAACCCTGGACATTGACACCAAGCACAGCCACAGGTGACACGCGCGCTACTCTTTGGTCTTGCGCTGTAGGGTCAGGTATCACTTTCCAGCCAGAGCGTTCTAACTGTCGAGCGGCTCTGTAATGTCGCGCGGCCTGGCTCACGCTTCTTCCTGTACGCAGCAACTCCCAGAGACTCGGCGAGATCGTAGTGTCAGCCGTACGCCCAGTTGGTGCAGTGAGTAAGAACACGTCACCGTCTGCTGCTTCAAGTGCTATCTGGCGCGAGTCAAACATCTCTCCAAGCTCAACAATCACGTCATCAACACTCATTCCAGCAAGCTCACCGAGCTCTGCAACTGTTGCGTAGCGAGCTTTTCCGTAAGTGAGAGCGTGTGTCAACGCTGTACGCATCAGGAAGGAGTTCCTGAATTTTGCTGTACCCCACTACTTGGCGACACTTGGCTACCAGCGGCGTTGACTGCTGCATCAGCTTCGCGTAAAGCTTGGTGCAAAGCAGCCATCAGAGGGTGCCCAGCAACAGCTGCTGTCTCAGTAGCGCTGACGTCAACGTAGCGTAGTCGTGCGAGCACACTCTCGAGTTTGCGCCGTGTGTTCTCCGTCTCAGTTTTCTGTACTTTTAACCAGTCCATCTGTGCTTTGGCCACTGTACCAAAAACCTGTTGTAGTTGTTCAGGAGACAAGTAACGCACTGCGTCAAGTGGCGACAAAGTTGTACTCTGCCCTGCCCCTTGCTTCTCTCTGGTGCGTAGACGTTCTAGCTCGCCGCGAAGAGAACGCGTATCTTCATGGGATCGAGCGATAGTGGCGGTCATGCGTGCTAGAAGATGGCTCATTTTGCGCGGGTCTTGGCGCACAGCTCGACCCTCGTTCTCTGAGAGAGCTCTTACGTCATCTAGCGACAAAGGGACGTCTGTCATACTTGGGTCAGCGTTGTACTCCACGTCGTCAGCATCGTCCCCTCTACTTTCGACAAGACCCCAAGCGTCGAGGGTGCAACACATGGAAGCCACTGCACCTTTGTCAAATGTTTCATTAGGAGACGTAGTTACTCTCCCTGACGGCCGCGCCCACTCAGTGCGAGCGTTAGCAACGTGGCGTTTCCCTGTTGAGGACATCGCAGGTTTTGTACTCCTTGGAGAGATGAGTCTTTTATTGGATATACCTGTGTCAGGCCGCCCCCTTGATGTCTATATACCTGTAGATAAAATGAGCACACCACCTTCGTCAGTGCAGTCAGTTTGTGACGGAGTTGTGCGGTACTGGTCACCTCATCTCCCTTCAGTCTCTGGAGCCCTTCCGGAGCTCTCGTATCGTGTACTTTCGTCAGTGACGCGCCTAGACCCTGTGTTTGTTCTGTACCGAGAAGATGAAGCCGTTATGTTCGTGCGCGCCGGGCAGTTGAAACTGGAGTCACTTCGTACCCACCGGATGCCGCGCTCTGAAGGCGAGCAGTCTGCAGACCGTCACTCGGCAACTCTCACCCCTGTTCCAGCCTATGTTCCTTCAGAGAACATCTACGACCGGCTCACGAGCCGCTAAAACGCAGCTCCCGGCGGGAAAACCCCTCAATACGGGCAGATAAAGCCTAAATAGACCCATTTCCGCTAATTCTGGCTGTTTTCTGCGTGCTCTGCCACCTGGAAACGTCACTCTTTAGCCATGAACGCCAACCTCGTGATCTTCGATCAGTCCAAGTGCAAGCTGCGCTGGGGACCAAACCGTGGGTCACTCGCACTTTTAGCCCCTTCAGGCGAGTTGCTGAGCGTTGTTACCTGTCGACCTACTTGGAGCCCTCGTGAGTGCGCTCTTCGTGCTTTTGACACGGCTCTGGCTACGGCCTTTGTCTCTCGCTCAGAAACAGCGTGCAAGGTCGCTTTGCTCAACAAGCACACGATGCACGTCGCTGTGGGAGCTCTGCCCGGGACTCTGTCTTTCCCGCTACCAGACGCCGCATTCCCAGCGTCCGGTCTAGATGCTGTGGTAGCAGGCGACATATTGCAGGTAAATGGCATAGACATCGCGTCTTCTGGCGTCGATTCGTTCGCGACTCTCTGTAGAGCTCGTCTAGCACACCTCTAGTAGAAACCACTCGAGCTCAGGCTCTCCTTGAATCTCGCGTTGGTGCTCTACTTGCTGCTCAGTTGAACGGCTCCCGAGTGTAAAAAGTAATCCTGCTTGACCCCAGTGAAGGTAGGCGGACAGTTTTTCTGTACTGGTCCGACACTCAATACAACACCAACTGGAGGTTCAAATGTTAGAAGTAGCAATCACCTGGTACCGTCTTCAACGGGACCGTTACGTCACCAAGTCAGACAGAGCAGCTCGCGCTGCCACGATGCTCGAGTATGTCTTGATCGCTGGCATCGTTATTGGTCTCGCAGCAGGCGTCTTTGGTCTCTTTGGTACAGCCATCAAGGGATTCTTCACAAAGACAAACACTGCTGTCAGCAACTCTGGCAACGCGACTCCTTAAATAATGTCTCTCGTCATCTGACGAGTATTAAGAACACGAGTAACACAAAAGCCACAGTTCGCTGTGGCTTTTGTGCTTCTTACACTTAACTAGACATAGATACGCTGATGCTAGGTGTCTTAAACCCACACATTATCTCTGAGTAAAGAAATCCTCTTAGCTAATAAGCTAGAACGCGCATAACTTAGTACAACTGCTACGGAGCAGTTATTGCGTAGCGTACGATGACAATACCTGAGCCGCCGTTGCCAGCTGAAGAGTATCCGCCGCCGCCGCCGCTACCAGTGTTCGCGGGAGCAGACGAGCCTGCACCTCCAGCTAAAAAGCCACGGCCTGCACCACCGCTGCTACCGCCCGATGCTGTCTGGCCTTGGGCGCCACCGCCGCCACCGCCACCGCCTGAGTAGATACTCCCCCATAGAGAGAGCCCAACTCCACCAGCTCCACCAGTTTCGTTACCTGGCGCGTTCGCACCATCGCCGCCCGCACCAGCACCACCTCCACCGCCGTAGAAAACCCATGAACCACCAGCGCGATAAGTCGAGCCACCGTTGAATGAAACGTCATAGTACATGCCGCAACCATATGAAATTCCAGAGCAGCCACCGCTTGCTGTGATGCTGCCAAACACCGACGACCCACCAGTTGTACCTGGGACGTTGATGGTGTTTACACCCGAGCCTCCTTGGCCGACTGTCGCGCTGTAAGCACCAGCTCCGACAGCGACTGATCCGTGTCGAGTCTGACCGCCCGAGCCGCCAGCCCCGCCGTTACCGCCGTGTGTCGCACCTCCGCCGCCACCTCCGACAACAAGGTAATCAACAGATGCGTCAGATCCAGCACTCGTGATCGTCATACTGCCAGAAGAAGTGAAAGTGTACTGCTGATAGGTGCGTCCGCCAGAAACAACAGTAGTGCTAGAGCAGCCCGTACAGGAAGCAGTCATTGCTGACCATTGTGGTGTGCCCGACATTGTGTTTGACGCAGTTCCTGATCCCATGTTGTTGACGGCACGTATCTTCACTTGGTAAGCAACGCCGTTTGTAAGACCAGTGATAGAGATCGGGCTGGAAGTTGAAGACGGTGACCGTGTTGTCCAGGTGCTTCCGTTGTTAGTTGAGTACTCGTAGTTCGTTACAGTGTTACTGCCGTTAGCAGCAGGTGCCGAGAACGCTACAGATAAAGAGAGATGCCCTGCCGTTACAGAAGAGATCGTTGGAGCACCAGGTAGGGAGCAGCTAGTTCCTGCAGACAAGGTGTTAGAAGCAGTGGTGTAGCCCCAGTACCCAGCTGCATACACAACGTACTGGTACCCGCTCGTGCAATCAGTCATGCCAGTGTTCTGGAAAGTCGTTGCAGAAGAACCACTAGAGACGAGCGTGTATGAGCTGCCAAGGCGTCTGTACACATCGTAGGAAGAAGCCCCGTTAGCTGCTGTCCAAGAGATAGTTATGCTGCTAGAAGTTTGAGTTACGAGTGTGGCTGTGACTGGTCCTGGGCGTATCACTCTGTTTGTCAATGTACACCAAGGACTAGAACCGATAGCGTTTGTCGCCCGCACGCGAATGTCGTAACCAGAACCACTCGTTCCTGAGAACGTGTAGTTTAAAGCATTAGTCGTGTTGGTTGTCCAAGCTCCTGCTCCGGTAGCAGAGATTGCAACTTCGTACTGAGTTATTGCAGAGTTACCGTTAAACGGTGCAGTCCATGTGAGACGGAGGCTGGTTGTGGTGTAGCTATCAGCAGAGCAAACAGGTGTTGAAGGAGGTGCGATGTTGGATGTGGTGAACGTTGTTGTTGTCCCCCACGCTCCTTGACCACCTGCGTTGACAACTGCTAGTCGTGCTGTGTAAGTCGTTCCAGCTGACAGACCAGATCCAGTCCATGACCTAGTAGGGGAAGTGACTGTGTCGGTTGTCCACGTTGTACCGCTATCACTTGAGTACGACAAAAGGTAAGACGAGACGGTCCCAGTTCCACTTGGCAGTGGCCAAGCTAAAGTAGCGCTAGAGTAAGTGATGCTAGTTGCAGATCCGAGTGCAGGGGCGGTCGCAAGTGTTGTGCGAGTAGATCCAGCAGAGGATTTATTCCCGCCAGGACCTGACGCACGTACACTCACAACATAGTCTGTGTTCGGTGTCAGACTAGAGACAGTTGCGCTCTGCGCAGTCCCGCTCCAAGAATCTACTCCACCTACCACTAAAGTAAATCCAGTGGTAGGACCGCTCGACGCGAGAGACCCTACAACCCAAGAGCACGCGAGGCTACTAGAAGCACTGGAGCAAGAGAGCTCTGTCGGAGTTCCAGGAGGTGGTATGGTAACGACTGGTACGGTGATTGTTCCGCACGTTCTAGCGCCGCATGACTCGTAACCAGACCAACGCTTCAGCGAGACGCGCACCCAAGTAGGATCTATTCCACCAAACCACGGTGAAGCTCCTCCGTCAAGTGTGGTGCGAGCTTCTAGCTCTGATGAACGCCATCCGGTAAAACCGTTAGACAAGTTAACGCCAGCAACTGACCCACGAAGCCTCAGCGTGGTCCCCCAGTTTCGGTCACCTGATCCCGCGTAAGAGAGGCTCGATGGAAGTGCTCTCACGCTCGCCCCAGTGCCAGTACCAGCGCCAAGAAGATGGGCATTAACGTTGGTTACAGAACCCTTTGGTCTGATCCAGTATGGCAGAACCACGTTATTGCGCGCTGCTAAACCAAGTTGGAACGCTCCTTTTGCTTCGATGGGAGCATTCACTACTACGTTGTTACCGACAACAGTGAGGTTCTTCTGTACGAGTGTTCCAGCTTCGGTCGCGTCCCCGTTCGCTTGACAACCCAATCCGTTTGCGTACTCGTCAGCCGCGCTCGAGCACACGCCTACATACACATCTCCGTCAAAGACGAGTGCGCCGTTTCGTGGATAGTAAAACTCACCAACAAGTGTCCCGCCATCACTCGTCCAGTATGTGCTCTTGCCGGGGTGTTTGTTGGCAGCGCTCAGCGTCCCAGCAAAGCCCGGAAGATCGCAAGAAGTGCAGGTGAGCTCTCCTCCTTCTGACAAGTCTGCTCTGGCTGTTTTTGTGTATATCTCGATGCTTGCTGCTTTGAACACGAGCATGTAAGAGAGAGTGTTTTCCGGCACTACAACAGAAGATCCACTCGTTGTAACAAGAGTGGATCCTTGCTTGATACAGAGAGATGAGGAGTAACTGTTCTCAACGATCATGCCTGTGCCTCTGCATCCTGCTTTCTCTACTGCAGCGACTGAGGCTTTAAGATCACCGCTTCGCAAAACGCCGCCTTGCACACGACGTACGTCGTTCTGGCCAGGACCAAACAAGGAAACTCCGCTGCCGGAGAAAACACCTGAGAACCCTGACTCACTAGCGACTACACTTTTTGACGCAACACTCAAGGACGGTCCCCACGTCACTCCACCAAGAGAGTAAGCACTTCCAGATATAGATACACCATCTGGTGAGGCGACGTTAGAAGCGTCGAGAGCTCCAGTACTTGCCCAAACCCAGCGTCCTCCGCCTGCAAGTACGTAGCGGGCTTCATATCCGGCATCCAACTCACCTTTTCGAGTGAGCACTTTAACTGTCAAAGCGGCATCGGTCGGGCCTGGTGGCACTACTTCGTAACGCGAGAAACCTTGTGCGGAAGAGTCAGTGTAAGTCCAGCTCGAGCAAGAGGTGGGTATGGTCGTTCCCGCAGCACGTACAACGGTCGTTCCTGAAGCAGAGCACACGCGAGACCTCTCGTCTTGCAGTACGCGTGACACGACTCCAGATGGATCGGTGTTGAGCTCGCTCTCTACCTGTCCGAGCAAAGAGAGAGCATCTCTTTGCGATGAGCCAGTTGACAGTCTCGCGGACACAACTTGAGACTCAGTCACGGTCGCTCTCGCTAACGCAAAAGCCACAGCAGACGAGACAGCCGCCAGCATCACCGTGATGAGCACGGCAACAGCCCTAGGTCTCTGTCTTAAGAAGGAACGCACCCTTATCAATGTGCGTACCGGGTCAAAGTACGCCCAGCACCGAACGTCCAGCTCGATTCAAGGCCGATGCTGTACTTATGAGCCTTCTGATGAGATCTGTGACGCGCGGGAAGCCTCGTCGCGCCTACACTCTTATAGAGGTCATCGCGGCAACTACCATGTTCGTGTTCGTCGTGACGCTCCTTGCAGGTACTACGGCAACTGTTCTGTCCTCTAGAGCCGCTCTGCGCGGTGCAGTTTCAATCGATCAGAGGCTCGGATCCCTACTAGATCAGGTTTCGTCAAACTCGTTTGAGACTCTTCTGGCCGACAGATTCACACCTCCAGACCTCTGCGAAGGTGATGCGATCTCGACTGGCTCGCTCTCTCGTTCCTGCATCCAGTCTGCGGGTCAAGAAGTTACCGTCTCTTACGTACTCACACCAGGTCCTGACTCTGCTGGAGACGGCACTGGTCCGTTAGATGCAGCAGATTATGTGACAGTGATGCTCACCGCCACCCGCTCAAACGGAACTATCGCTACACGTACGTTAAAAGTCCAAGCCCCATCTCCTGGCTTTCGTCAAAGTTACGGTCTTGTGCGGGTCTCTCTGACAGGAAACTACGAGGATCTGAGCACACCAGTAATGCTTTTTCAAGGCCCGTCCTTCACGACACCAGTCGCTGCGGTCCGTCCTGCAGGAAAGAACACTGTCATGCTTCGCGCACCACTCACGGCCTGCACTAATGCAGCGCCTTGTAGGGTCGGACTGTCTAACGCGTACACCGAGTCCATGAGTCATCAGTCCGCTGTTTCTAGTACAAATGTGATACTGAACGATACGCGAGCTAGCAACGTGGAACTGCGCGTCTATAAGACTGGTACGTTGAGCTTAACCATCGACGCCACCAACAGCACGAGTCTCCGCCACGTCACTTCTGACTCACCCCCGCGTGCTTCGTCAGTGTGCGTGTGGCTGAAGTTTAATGATCCAGATGAGAAAATCGTACCAGCCTGCAACTCCTCTGACTCGGGAGCGCGCATCGTGTTGTCTAGTTACACTGATCCCACTACGTCGGCTCTAACTCCGCTACCTACTGACACACCAATCACGCTGTACGCAGATAAACCAGGTGCGACGGTCTGCCCAACTGTACCCGACATGCAGATTTTCAACGGCACTGCATGGGTTGCTGCAGGAAGCGTTCCAGCTTGTTCTAGTTGGACATGGGGGCGCCCAAGCACCCTACTGTTTCCGTCTAGCACCACTCCGTCTCTCTCGTTGCCAGCTACTGTGCGCATACCATCTGGCGGAACGCTCTCGGCAGTTCTTTTGTTTAACACCTCGCAGGATGTTTCAGCACTACCGGCTTCTGGGTATCTGCTGCAACCAACCTTTGCATCTCCCAGGTCATCAGCCCTATGTCCAACAGTAGACAACGTGTGTGCACCGACGTGGCTTAAGTCTGCGAGTGCTCAATCAGCAGAGGTCTCGTGCGCAGCAGGGACGCTCTGCAACTCTCCAGGACCATCCGCTCCGGCGCTGGTGAGTGTCACGTCAGGAGCGTCGTTCGCTACCACCTCCTTGTGGCCTTACGCGTTTAACACAGCCACCGGTACTACTCTCTCGTTTCGGACATATTTCCAGGACAATCAGTCACAGAACATCTCAGTTGTTGTGAGTAATCTCCCAACTGGGACACTGCAGCTGTGTAATCCAACATGCACAAACGTAGCTTCAGCACCAACTACTGCCTCCGCGTCGTTGGCGACCGCGCCGCAACCAGGTGCTTTCTCGTACCTTGAGTGGCGTTTTACACCGTCGTCAGCTACTCCGTCTTACCTTGGTCTCACTCTCTCTGATGGATCATCGACGCGCTCTCAGTCGGTGTTGTTTGCACCCAGTGCCGCAGCTACAGCAGCCGTTGCAGTACTACCTACATCCTTATCAGTGGCGCAAAACGCATCTGGCCCGCTGTACGCAATGTACTTCAACGCAGCAGGTCAAGCAGCTTCTACGTCACCGATGTACGCTTCTGTTCTCCCGTCGGGTGTGACTTCTGCTCCTGTAGCTTCTGTCGCGTCGGGATGGCAGGCTCAGACACTAACGATAAGCTCTGCTACTGCTCAGACAAGCGCGCTGAGTTTTCCAAACTCCAACTACGCAGGGTCCATAAAAGTTACACAGAGACCTTCGACCGTCACTCTCTCAGGCGCTTCTTTGACGCTAGCTCAGGGCGGATCCGTTGCTTCTACAAACACGGCTTTGGTCACAGACTACGCAGGACTGGTCATTGCTTCCTACCCTGTGTCGTTCTTCTTCACAGCGACGGACACGCCATGGCGGGGCGTGTATCAAGATGCTCCTGTGTGCATCACGTCCGGAGCAGGTACATGTACCGCAACAGAAGTTAAAGCATCGTTAGCGGCGTTGTCTGGTACGGGCACTATCACAGCCTCAGCGGGGTCTTCGTCTGCCACTAAGAGTGTGACGGTTTCTCAAACGCCAAAGATTGCTCTAGCAGGAGCGACCACGGTACCCCAAGGCGGATCCGCTCCTGTGGTGATAACTCTGTACGATGGCAGTTCGTCACCGATTGCAGCAGCGGTCGTTACTATCACGCTTCCTACTGGCCTCACGGCAGCGACTACTAGCGCCACGACGGACTCACGCGGCGCAGCAACTTTTAACGTCACTGCAGCTTCGTCTTCCCCATCTGGTTTGAGACTCATATCGACTGTATCTGCAGGTGTGGCCATGAGCTTCAACTTAACAGTGAGCCCAGTTCCCGCACAGCTGTACTCTCCTACAGCGTCTATCACTCTCACGCGCGGCACCTCTTCTCAACTCTCTGTAACAGCAAGAGACCCGCAAGGGGCGCCTGTTCCTGGTGCCTCGATAGCGGTGTCTTGTACAAACAGCGTTGTACAAACTTCATCACCAGTAGGTGCCACAGCAGATGGGACCGCGTATGTAACGTTCTACGCACCAGCTACTGCGTCTGTAGGGTCTTCCACCTGCTCACTTTCTACAGGTACAGCCACACCTTTTGTTGTTACGGTGGTGTTGCAGTGAGAAGACCCCGCACACGCGCCATGACCTTGCTTGAGGTCGTGATATCGTCAGTACTGACACTCGCCTTGGTGACAGTGATCGTCAAATGGTCTGGTGTTTTACAGATCGTTGCTTCGTCTGCTACAGCGAGAAATGACTCGCAACGCGCCGGAACTTTGATATCTGCGCGTCTCGGGTCAGATGTAGAGCAAGCCACAGGCTGCGACGTTTTGCGTCGTGATCATCCAGTCGAGGAGATTTCAAACTCGCGTCTTGTCCTCCTGTCAGACGTCACAGCCGACGGTGTAGCAGATCGCGTGACGTGGTCGATTCAAGGTAGCTCACTAAAACGAGTGGTGGAAGCTGGACTAGGGTCCTGCACTTACGGAACTGTCACCTACTCAGCCAGCGTGGTGGATAACATCGACGCTTCGTCACCAGCTGCTTTCACTGTCGTATCAGGCGGTTCAGCAGTCGAGCTAACAACACCACTGTACTGTGCTCAAGACCCAACACAGTGTCAGTTCCAGTCGATACGTCTTCGTTTGACAATCATAGGTGGCGACTCGTCTACTATCGACTACATAGATTCGTACATCGTCAATCAGACCGCTTCGTTTGTAAGCGGCCTGGACTCGTCCGCCTCTTCGACGCTCAGCGTGCCCGCTGCACCAGGCGCACCAGCAGTACAAGCTGGCGCTGCTTCTGTGCTCGTCTCAGCGGTCGCACCGAGTGTTGATGGCGGCGCCCCAGTTTCTTATTATGAGTTCAATGTAGTTGACGCTAGTGGCGGTGCTGCCAGTGGCGTGACTGGTGCAACTACCAGGTCTTCATCTGCGCCATCTTTAGTATTTACAGGTCTGACTCCAGCAACTTCGTACAAGTTCTCAGTGCGGGCAGTCAACGCTGCAGGTGCCTCACCTTACTCGTCGTACTCTGTTGCTGTAACGCCGATTGCTGCCGCTTCGACTCTTTCGCAATACGCGTTTAGCTTTGGTTCTACAGGGACTGACGTCGCTACGTCCCTACACGTGTCTTCAGATGGTGAGACGACTGTGACTGGTACTTTCGAAGGTACGTTAAACATAGGATCTACCGAGTTGCAGTCTGCTGGTCTGACAGATATTTTCGTCGCTCGTTTCAACTCATCAGGGGTTCCTGTGTGGGCTCAAAGTTTTGGTTCAACCGGCGCAGACAGGGCTGACGACATTGACGTTACGTCTGGCAACGTGTACGTAGCAGGTAGTTACACAGGGACGCTTGTAGCCTACAAGGGCAGCATAGGTTCAGTAACTTCCGCAGGGCTCACTGATGGGTTCATAGCAGTGTTGTCGAGTCAAGGAACACCGTTGTACCTTCGTTCAGTCGGTGGCACAGGTAATGACGCACTGCACGCAGTGGCTGTGAGTTCCTCAGGGGATGTTTACACCACTGGTGAGTTCTCCGGAAGCATCTCTTACGCAGGTTCCTCCTTGGTATCAGGTGGCGGGACAGACGTGTTCGTAGCACGCCTCTCTTCAACAGCCACTCCTACTTGGGCGTTGAGGTCTGGCGGATCTGGTAACGATCTCGCCAGCGCGATTGAGCTTCTTGATGATGGTAGTTGGGTGATCGCTGGTAGCTTCTCAACAACAATGCGTGTGGGTACAAGCACGCTCACATCAGCAGGTAGCACCGATGCGTTCTACGCGTCAGGAACACAGGCCGGCGCTTTCTCCTCGTCTCAGGGTTTTGGAGGCACTCTGGCAGATTCGGCCACCTCTGTTGATTCTTCTGCAACGAAGATCTTCATTGGCGGTTCTTTTCAAGACGCGGCAAATCTTGGTGATGCGATACGTGTGTCGGCAGGCAGCAGTGATGTCTTTGTTGTTTCCATAACGCGTAGCACCTCTGTTGTTGAGTGGTCTGCAGCTGGCGGAGGAGCCGGCGCTGATGTGATGTACGGAGTTGTCGCTGGGCCAGATGGCTACCCTGTTTTAGCAGGCAGCTTCTCTGGCACTGCGACTTTTGGCTCAACAGCTCTCACGTCAGTGGGGGGCCTGGACGCGTTTTTAGCCAGAGCAACCTCTGGAGCTACTTTCGCAGGCGCATCAAGGTCTGGAGGTGCCTCTGACGACGCAGTTCAGGCAATCACCTCAACGAGCACTTCGTTATACGTGGCTGGTTCTTTCAGTGGGACAGCCGCTATCGGCGCCCCGACTCTCGCATCCAAAGGATTGACGGACGGGTTCCTCGCTTGGGCTACGCAGGCACTTGCTTGGTGATCAAATAACAAGATATGTGCGCCCGTGCGCGAACAGCTACAACAAGGCACGTTGTGAGTGTGCAAGACAATCACACAGTAGAACACGCGATGCGTTTATGCGATGACATCTCTTTGGTTCTCGCCTTCACTAATACTAAACCTCGCACGCCGGAGGCCTTGTCTCTCGTTGGACGACTCGCTTATCAACACAACGCCGTCATAGAGCACGGTTCTCCACTCTCGGTCTTTGCTTCCGGTGTAGAAGAAGACCCGACTTGGCGTGAAAGAGTCCAAGACGCTAAGAGCTCGCTATGGGGAGAGTTGACAATGATGAGAGCTCTCTACCCGCACAACGAGTCGAGTACACATATAGAACAGCTCGTATCTCTAAGGGACGCTGCCGCCTCGGACATGGCTAATGAGCGCTAAGGACAGGTTCTCGGTCCGACCCTGAGGGGGAGGAAAGGAACCACAATGTCTGTCAATCTACTAGCTCAGCTGGGTCTAGCCACAGAAGAGATTTACCACCCGAGGCTTGTTACTGCAACTATTGTTTCAGCAAGCCAGGACGTAGCACTTTTAAAGATCGCCTCAATATCATCAACCGGTCAAGACGCCGTACTGCCTGCTACAGAGTGGTATCCGTCAAAGCGATGGTCGATTGGTGATTCGCACCAGTTGCTTCAGATGGACCCTGGCCCACGTCCTCTACTCTCGGCCGTTCGCGCTGAAGTTGTAGAGCATATGCTCTGCGGTGTCTCTCCAGAGGTGCGCTCAGGAGCTGTTCGCATCATGGGAATCGCACGTCAGCCTGGAGTACGTACAAAAATCGCTGTTGCTGCATGCGAACAAGGAGTAGACCCTATCGCAGCTTGCGTAGGACGCAGCGCTAACAGAGTACGTCTCATCTCATCGATGCTTCTAGGCGAGCGTATAGACGTCGTCGCGTGGCACCCGGATCCTGCAGATTATCTGCGCGCTGCTCTCGCACCTGCGTCCATCAACAAAGTCGAGATCGATGGCGACGAGGCGCGCGCGTACGCACCTGGACACCAGATGTCAGCTGCCGTTGGCGGTGGCGGTCTCAACAGCCAACTCGCAGGCCAGCTCGTAGGCCTCCGCGTTACGGTGATCCCAGACTGACTAGCAAGTCGCCCGTCGGACTGTGCGATGCGATGAGTACTAGCTGTCCCCGTACGAGAAAAATGAGCCTGCGACGCGGGTACACGATCGTGGAAGTAGCGATCGTGATTTTTCTCGTCTCCGTTTTAAGTGCCACAAGCGTTTTCATTCTAGGTTCATCAAAGACGACAGGCTCTGACGCCCTAGCCCAGGCTACAGCCGACTCGACTATTGATGCTGCACTAAATATTCTGATACAGGACGGTTCATTAGCTCTAGCATCTACGGCACGTCTTGCTCTAGAAAACCCTGGTGTAAATATTGTTGCTGCAACCGTTGCATCTACTGGCGACTCGTACGCGTCTGTGTCTGTGAAGGACGGCGTTGTGGCAGTTGCTGTTCTTGGTACAGACGGTTCGTGCTGGATGCTACGTCAAGACATGACGGGCGGCACCTCGCAGCGTTCTCGTCAGTACGTTCTTGTTACTGACGCTTCTTCGCGTCCGTGCAGCGGGAACTCAGCTTGGTCTACAGACGCCTTAGCGCTCTCAGCCAAACGCGGGAAATCATGGTCGCGCCCTGCTGTATGGGGAGCTACCTCTGCAGGAGCTCTCGACTCAGCCAGTGTTATTTACAGAGCCGCATCGGCTACAGCAGGAACTCAGATGATTAGAAATGAGGGCACGGCTGGGCCGTTGTTGAACGCTACGTTAGGTAGCTCAAGCTCTACGGATTCGTTAGATCCAACGGTGCTCATATTCGACGGGTATCCATACCTATATCTCTCAGGCGCTTCAGGGAATGCTGTAACTTCTCCCAGCTCTTCGGCAGCCAACGTGACGACTGATTTACAGTTACAAGCAAATATCGAACCAGACGACCTCACTCCAACTGCCTCTCAGGCAATCGTAGCTAAGTACTCACCATCTGGCGCTCAGTATGCTTACGCTTTAACACTTGAACCTACGGGCAACCTCAGCTTGAGGTGGGCCTCTGCTGTGGCTCCGACGGTCGCGATCACTGCTACTTCAACAGCATCGCTCACTACACAGACATTAACAAAGTTGTGGGTGAAAGCATCAGCAGTTACATCCACTACAACTAACACAGTGAGTTTCTACACGTCCTCTGAGGGATCGCAATGGACTAAATTAGGGTCTGACGTCGTTGTCAGTTCTTCAGCACCGTTAAATCAGACTTCCACGCAACTCACTGTCGGTTCATACGGTGACTACTCTTCGCCGTTTATAGGAAAGATTTATAAAGCAGAGGTTCGCTCTTCATCTGGAGTACTACGTGCAGCGTTTGATCCCACAGACTGCACTACGACAGGACTGACTTGCACGGGTACTTCAAATGAGACTTGGACAGTTCAGCGCGCCTCAGTTGGAAAGCAATCTGCAATCGTGACCCGCACTATACTTTTGATGGGTTCTTCGGTGCTCGCCGCACCTAGTTCCACTCTGACAGACCTATCTTCTACTGGTTATTTGACGGTCGTTTTAGCTCTGCGCTATTACTCGTCCGTCACAGATAGCGTGTTAGCGGGGAAGTTCGACAACTCGTCGTCTAGTAAAGCCGGATGGGCTGTATCACCCTCTGCTGGAGGGATGCGCGCAGTAGCGTCAAGTACAGGACTATCGGGGAGTTTCATAGCAGCTACTGTCACTCCCGTCGCAGGCACACCAAGTGTACTAGCAGCCAGGTACGCAGCTCCCACGCGTACTGTTAAAGTTTGGGCTAACACCGTGAGTCAGAGTGCAACGGGTCTCACTAACCCTTGGGCTGGACTGTCCAACACACATTATCTAGCACTCGGTGGGTCAATGAACTCTGCAGGCAGTGCTGCAGCGCACTCGTCCTACGAACTTTTAGGATTTGCATTGTTCAACACCTCACTAACAGACGAAGAGGTGGCCCGCGCAGGGGCAGAGCTACAAAGATCTGCGTCATAGCAGCTAGATAGGCAAGCATTGCTACGCTACGCGTCCTCTAGGAAGATTGGGCCCGATGCTACAAGCGGAGGTAACCTGTGATGAACCCAGACATTCAAAGAGCAATGGCGATATTAGCTATCGAGCACAAGGCTGTCTCCACGTCTAACGCCCTCAAGATGATGGCTGAGTCCAAAGCCACCGGGCGGTCACTTGTGCAGCTGATGACAGCACAGATACCTGAGAGCGATCTGCTGCGAGCCATCGCTAAAGAGCTCGGGTACAGATTTTACGACATGCACTCAAGGGACCAGGACTTCATTCTGGACGAAGCTGTCATTCGAAAATGTGATGTAAGAATGCTCACAGAGCACTCAGCTCTGCCACTTTTAGACAAGGGCGGGAAGATCGTCGCGGCGATGGCAAACCCTCTCGACATGGACATCGGCCAGTACCTCAAGTCGAAGTTCCCAGATATGTCGGGTATTGCTTTAGTTTCTAAAACGCAGGTCCAGTCGCGTCTCTTGTATCTCTCTAATGATTTTGAAGCACAAGGCAACACAGGAAACGCTGTCGTTGAGTACACCGACTACCTGCTGCAGCGTGCCGTCGGAGAGGGCGCGTCTGACGTTCACTTGCGTTTCATGCAAGACGGAACTCTCATGGTACGACTACGTGTCGACGGTGTCCTAAGGCAAGTGACTTTCCCGACAGCTCTCAAGGGCCGCGAAGTAGAGGTCGTGAGCTCGTTAATGGCAAAGACAAACACCATGGACAGCAGCAACACCAGAGAGCCGCAAGACGGAACTTTCTCTTTTCAGGCCGCTGGTCGTTCAGTCGATGCGCGTGTAGGTATGTTGCCACAGATCTCAGGACCTAACATGACCGTTCGTATTCTTGACCCAATCACGTTGCGCCGCCGTCTTGAAGAGATGGGTTTTGAAGCGTCAATGGTGCAAGCTATGCGCAGCGCGATGTCTCTGTCTGCAGGTTGTATCCTTGTAGTAGGTCCTACTGGTTCTGGTAAGACAACCACTTTGTACGCACTGTTGCGCGAAGTTGACGCCGTTTCACGCAATGTACTTACTGTAGAAGATCCAGTTGAGTACAGACTCCCCTACGTAGGACAAACTCAGATTCGTAACGACATCGGCGAACGCTCTCTAACTTTCGCAAAGGCTCTACGTTCCATCTTGCGTCAAGACCCTGACGTTATTCTCGTTGGTGAAATTCGAGACGCAGACACAGCAAAAGTAGCCATGGAAGCGGCCATCACCGGTCACCTTGTTCTATCCACAGTCCACGCTTCGACCGCGCCAGCGGCTTACACGCGTCTCACTGAGATGGGGTTGCCTGGATTTTTGGTCGCTGAGGCTTTGACGGTCGTCGTATCTCAGCGTCTAGTACGTCAAGTGCACGAGTGCGCTCAGATGGGACCGCCAACACCAGAAGAGCAGGTCATATTAACTCGTCTTGGAGCGCACGACATCACGCAGGTCGCTCACGCTATTGGTTGTGCCGGCTGTGCTGGTAACGGTTATCGCGGCCGCCTCGCAGTAGCCGAGTTGCTAGTTGCTTCACCAGAACTAAAGTCATCAATGGCTCAGGGCCTGTCACGCGAAAAGGTCCTAGAGGTATCAAAGCGCACAGGCTGGCGGCCCATACTGTCTGATGCTATGCGACAGCTGCGCCTAGGTAAGACCACTGTGGCAGAGATCAACCGCGTGTCCTCAATCGACGACGACGAGAGCATGGCATAAAGTGGCAACTGCAGAACTAGGTGCAACGTACAAGTACTCAGCAATCGCACCTGATGGTACGCGTAAAAAAGGAAAGCTCGACGCACCAAGTCAGAGTGACGCCATCGACTCACTGCAGTCTGAAGGCTTAATCCCAATTAGTGTCACGGTTGTAAAAAATAGCTCCTGGAACATCAGCATCACACGTGCCAAGACCGATTACGACCTCAAGCTTAAGCAAGATGAAATACTTGTACTAACACGCCAGTTGTACCTACTCTTACGTGCTGGGTTAAGCATCCACCGTGCAGTGCTCGTCGTCGGCGAGGAGAACGAGAATCCAGTTTACGTCCGCATGTGTCAAGACCTCTCTGCAAAAGTTCTCTCCGGTATGCCCTTGTCAAAGGCCATGTCTTTATATCCTAAAGTTTTTGATGAGGTCTATTGCGCGTACGTCGCTGCTGGCGAAAGTACTGGAGATATCGAAAAGGCCATGGAGCGTCTCGCCCGCGTTCTTGAACAATCACACCAACTGCGCTTAAAGGTAAAAGCCGTTACGGCTTACCCGAAGATGGTGTCGATAGCTATTGGGTTTTTGGTTTACGGAATTTTGGCATTCCTGGTCCCGATGTACGGCAAGATCTATAAAGGATTTGGCAAGCCTCTTCCAGGCCCGACACAGTTTCTTGTGGACTTGTCCTCGTCCATCGCGCCCTTTCATATCAACTTCGGCTTCATGCCGCCAAGTATCGACTTCATGCCGGGTGACCGTTCCATACTCACAGCCCCTTTCAACTTCGCATCTCCGATGTTCTGGATCTTGGTGATGATCTTTGCATGGAAAACGTTCCGCAAGCGCACTGCTGACGACTTGGCCATTGGTACGCGCATTGACAAAATTCGTTACCGCATGCCGATGCTGGGACTTTTGTGGAAATACACGATGCTCTACAGATGGTCGACCACGATGGCAGGGTCCTTGCATGCTGGTCTACAAACCTACGCAGCGTTGGAGATATCAGGTCGCACCGCAGGTAGCAAGTGGGTAGAATCAGTAACACTAGAATTAAAAGAAGCAGTTCGTGCAGGGCGATCTCTCGCTACCGAGCTAGGGAAACACCCAGCTTTGTTCAACGCACAGCTGCGCGCCATGGCGGCTACTGGTGAAGAAGCTGGTGAATCCGCTGAGATGTTCGCAAACGTCGCCGAAGCTTTAGAGGATGAACTCGACGCGATGGTCGCCACGTTGGGTGCTCGGTTAGAAGTAGCTCTTTTGATGGTCATGGGTGCGGTCGTTGGCTCCCTCCTAGTTGTTTTATACCTGCCTATCTTGAACCTCACAAAGGTTGCAGGAGACGGCTACAGCGGAGGGACCAGTTAACAATGGAATTCGATAAACAAAAAGCTTCAATCACTGCTGATACTCTTCTATCTGCACTACTGCAAGAAGGTCTCGCGACAGAGCAGCAACTCGTCCAGACTCTGGGAGCTGACCGCCATTCAGGTCGTATCGACACGGTAGAACTCAGCCTCGTTAAAGCCGAGATCGTCTCTGTACAGAGACTCTCTGCTCTCAAAGGTGCAGTCTCTGGCCGCACGATGGTGTCAGAGAATGACAACGCTATACCGCTCTTAGCACAAGCCGTCGCAAAGTCGTCTGGAGCTATTGTCATCGACCGTCCAGTTCCAACTGTGGCTTTCGTTGAGGACCTTCCGGGCAACATTGACAAAGTATCACAGACCTTAGGTCGCCGGGACTTTGAGATATGGCTGATGACAGCCCCGCAGTTCATTGACTTGTTCCGCGCTGTCTATCAAGGAACCTCGTCCCGAAAACAAGAGGCGTCGAGTATATTCGAGATCTTCGACGAGGCGATCAACAAGGAAGCTTCCGACATCCACTTGTCAGTCGCGTTACCACCTGTACTACGTATCGACGGAACGCTAGTGCACATGGATCGTGCGCCACTGACAGACGAATGGATGCGTTCGCAGGTTGCATCACTCCTTGGGGAATCAGCACTCGAAGACGCGTTGAAGAAATTCAACAGAGACGCCGGATACTCCTATGGACCTGTTCGATTCCGCATCAACGTTGGAGCTGACATGAGAGGACTGACGTTGGCTATTCGAAGACTCCCGAGTCGGATCCCGGCTTTCGATGATCTCGGTCTCCCGCAAGCTGTTCGTCAGTTCTGTGAGCTTGAACGAGGTCTTGTTCTCGTGACAGGACCAACCGGATCTGGAAAGTCCACCACACTCGCTTGCTTGTTAGCGCACATGGCCATCCATCAGTCACGACATATTCTGACTCTAGAAGACCCTATTGAATTTGTTCTCCCTGCTAAGAAATCCATCGTCCATCAGCGTGAAGCGTCGTTATCGTTTACTTCGTTCTCTGACGGCTTGCGGCAATCATTACGTCAAGATCCTGACGTAATTCTTGTAGGCGAGGCTCGTGACCAAGAGACCATTCGCGCAGCGGTACAAGCCAGTGAACAAGGCTCTCTTGTTTTCGCGACACTGCACACTTACGATGCTGTGTCGTCCCTTGGTCGTATCGTCTCTTCGTACCCAGCTGAAGAACAAGACCAGGTACGTTCGCAGCTTGCGTACGTACTCAAGGGTGTGGTTTCACAGACTCTAGTGCCAGCAATAACAGGCGGCCGAGTGGGTGCGTTTGAGGTATTGGTCTCTACACCAGGTGTTGTAAACAACCTCAGAAAAGTAGATGGACTATTGCAGCTACGCCAGTTGATCACCACTGGCATCAAGCAGGGCATGCAGACCATGGAGATGCACCTAGCTCAGCTCGTTAGGCGTGGCATCATCACAGAGACCGAGGGTGAGTTTAAAGCAAGAGACGTGGACGAGTTCCGACGCCACCTTCAAGCTGGTACTGACATCTAGAGGGTGTAGCTAAAACGCGTTGGGCCGAACCTATCTACGGAGGTAGGACCATGTCAAACGTTTCGCAAAACCAGCAGCCACAAGAACCGGTTCGTCAACAACGAGACCCGGAAGCGCTCTTGGCTACCTTGATACCGTCCGATCCTGTAGAGCGCAGGCGCGCCATGGCCGCCCTCTTGCGCGCCATTGTGGACGACGGCTCCCAGTCGGCTGGAGCATAGAGGTAGCTATGTCTAAAAATGGTTCTTGGACAGGACTAGACATAGGCTCTACCGGCGTGCGCGCCGTTCGTGTCGCTGGACTAGACGATGAGGGTTTCGCCATCATTGAGCGTTTCTCTGTCGTACCTACGCGAGGCGACGTGTGCGTCGGCGGCAAGATTAGAAACCAGACAATTGTTGCCCAAGCTGTCAAGAAAGCCCTAAAGAACGTCGGCGCAAAGTCGGGTTCTGTCGTTGTAGGACTATCCGCTGCAGAGCAAGGCATAGCACGCGTAGCGCTCCCTGTCGCGGTGAAAGCACAAGAGCGTCTAGGTGCGATCAGGACAATGGGTGTGCAGGTAGCCTCTACGGTTCCAACGAGTGAAGCAGTGCTATCTTCAAACTTTGTACGCGAAGAATCAACCGCCGACGGTCGTAAAGTTGCTGCACTGATCGTAGCGGCCGCCGCCGCCGCAGATGTTGAAATGCTCACCAAAGTTTGCAGACAATCTGGGTTTGAACCAAGAGCTATCGATCTCTCAGGTCTTGGGACACTGCGGTCACTCGTACGCGACATCCCGTCATCGCGGGACTCAGCAATCATTGTGGACATTGGGGCCACTTCTACCACTATCATCGCACGTGAGGGGTTGTACGTACGATCGATACGTTCCTTCGCGGGCGGAGGTCTAGATATCACACGGGCAATAGCTTCAGCAGCGCGTGAATCCCTAGAGGATGCAGAGAAGCGCAAGTACGCTCTGCGTCTCCCACTACAGTCAACCAAGCAAAATACAGGGTATGGCGGCTTCGCTGAAGATGACGAAGATCTCAAGCGTTTATCTTCTGAAAACGCGGTTGAGCGCGCTTTGACCATCGCGTCTGACACGCTTATTGACCAGATTGCACAAGCCATCGAATCAGACTCCGGCGCAGCTACGCGATACATCGCGTTGTGCGGAGGCACGTGCCTGTTGCGAGGTTTCCAAGAGCGCTTGGAGCGCCGAATCGGCGTTGACGTACGTAAGGGCCACCCCTGGGCTCGGTTGGAGCGCTCCAAGGCGAACGTAGATTACTTCGTACAAGGACGTGAAGATCCTAAATTGATGTTGACACTAACGACCGCAACTGGACTCGCTTTGTGGAGGGACGTGGAGTGAGTAAAGAAGCAAAAGCACCTACGGAGAAAGTTCAAGCCAAGAACAAAGCCGTAAAAACCCAAGAAACCCAAAGAAGACGCCTGCCTGAGCCTCCGCGCACAGCGTTCAACTTCGTCGCAGCCGAGATCGACGAACGCCGCAAAAAGCGTCAGAGCATTCTTGTAGTCGGCTCAGTAGCGGTCGTCGCGTTCACCTTGACTGCGACGCTAGGTCTGTGGGCGCAAAAGGGTGCTTCGGCAGCGCAGAAAGAGCAGGCTGCCTTTGAAGCTGAGATTCAAACCGCGAGGGCATCAGTAGCTCAAGCTTTCGGAGCTGGCGATTTTGACGTACCACGACATGTTGAGATAAGGATTGCCCAGTTATCAGCCACACTCGGGTCAGACGTCGACATCCTCCCGTTGTTTGAACTTCTCCGTAAGTCCTCAATCACTGGTGTGCAACTGTCCTCAATAGCGATATCACTCGAGTCCTCTACTGCCTCAGAGGCCCCTGTTACCACGCTAGTAACCACAACGGACCCTAAAGCCACTACTACAACTACGCTGCCGCCGAAAGTCACCTACAAGTACAAGGTACGTCTCGCGGCCAAAGGAACAACTTTTGAAGATGCGTTAAACTACAAACGTTCTCTGGAGAAAGAACCCTTGTTTTCAGAGATTAACGTCGCTCAGACGGGAACCCCTGAAGCCGGCATTCAGATCACAGCTGATTTTGTACTCTCCTCTGATGTGCTCACTCCGCGATTTAACAAGATACAAAAAGATCTCGGTATCACTCCTGAAGCCGCACCAACTACCGTAGCGGAGGCCACCGATGGCCAGTAACTCTGCATCAAAAAGAACAGCACAAACACGAGTCGTTGTGGCCCTCGCTGTGTTCTTAGCAATCATCGTTTTCTTGACGTTTACAAAACCGCGCTTATCTCAACGCTCTGAGGCTCAACGAGTCGCGTCCGCGCAACAATCAATTCTAGAAACAGAGAAAGAACGCGCTGGTAGGTATGCTCCCGGGTCCCAAAGTGTTACCGATATCCTCGCAAGGGCTGCACTACTTGACGGTGTTATACAGTTCCAAACTGGAGATTCTGTTGAAGCCGACTTACTTTTAAACGTGAAAGGTGTCGTCAGTACAGCAGCCACCTCGACTGGATTGCAGTCAGTGATCATTGGAGAACCTGCACCTGGTACTGCGACAACACCAGGCGTAGGTTTAGTGTCCCTACAGATCTCATGTCTCGCCGGGCCCAGCCAGATAAGCCAGTTCACATCCAGTCTCTCAGGAAAGTTACTAGCTACCGTCTCAGGTGTTACTGTGTCTCCAGGAACTCCGGAAAAAGCACCTGGAGACACCACACCGCAGAGCGATCAAGCCCCAGTGATAGCTGATGTCATCAGCGCGCCTTTACTCAACTGGTCCTTTACGTTGAACATCTGGTATGCCAAGGAGCCAGGTGTAGCTGACAAAGCAGCACCTACCACCACCACACCTAGCACAACTCCTAACACAGCTCCTTAGTGTTTTGCGCGCACCAGTCATGCGCCAACGGTGAGCAACACGGGAAACTCCCGTCAATCTAAACCACATATTAGGAGGAATCGTGACACACGATGATTGGCCTCAAGGCGACGATCTGCCTATCTGGGAGCGCGAAGAAGAACCGCAAGGTACCTTTGAAGACTCAGAGTACGGTGGACAACACCAGTACGAAGAGCCACCGCCTCCCCTAGACGAAGCAGACGAACAAGAAAAGGTACGTCGAGTAGACGTACCACAGACACTGCGGAGAACCCTGGCAGCTTGCCACGGACGATCTGGAGCAGAGCTCGCAGAGCTTGTCAAACAAATCAACGCTGCAACGCCAGTGCTTGAGAGAATGGAAGAAGACGCTCGTCTCACATGGCGATCTGTCCTAGAACTTCTCTTAGATACTGCAACCGCAACGCGTGGCGCTTCGGTAGATCTATCAGACCTACCGCTCAAGTCCCTCTACGACGTACATGTACGCCGCGAACTGGACAAGATCAACGCAATTGCTCAAGCTGGTGAAAACCTTCCAAGCGATCCGTCTCTTGAATTCTTTGCTTTACGCGAAGCAGTCCAGCGCGAACGCGCAAAAGGCGCGGCTATCAGGTACGCCAAAGCAATCGACTCTAAGTCAGATGTAGGAGAACTCGTCAAAAAGTTCTCCAGCATCGAGCCCCCAACCACTCGTAAAGCAGCGGTCAGGGAGAGAGCAGCAAAGTCAGTTGCACAGCTAGCCTCAGAGCACTACAGGGCCCACTCAGGGCTCCAAAAACTTCGCTTGTCTTCTGGATACAGGACTCTCGACATCGCCTTCACCGCAGACGGGGAACCAATTGGTTTCATCGCACCTGGTGAGGGATTCGTCGTAGCTGGTCCAACCGGTACTGGTAAGTCCTCATGGACTTACGGTGTCGTTCCGTCCATGGCGCAAGACTTGATCAACTGGGGCAAACGCCACGCGAAGATCATGTTCTTACACACGGAAGAAGAAAGCATCGACAAAGCGCGAGCGATGATGGTGCTTCCAGGACAACCTTTAGCTCACCTTGCCGAAAACATGATCATGGTGAACGTAGGTACCTCGCGAAAGTTAGTGGCTATGGCTATCTACGACGTTGTTTTAGACGCTGCGATCCAGTCCAGGGAAACCGGACTTCCGATCACAGAGTTTCTCCCATACGCACTGGTGCTCGACTACATTCAGTCGATCTCAGAGCAAGGAGAAACAGAAGTCGTATCAACAGCAACCACGGCAGAATTTCTGCTTCGTGGAGTGCAGGCTTGGAACCCAGAGGAAATGGCTAAGTTCTCCGGAATCTCTTACAGAGAATACACCGGCAGCCCTTGGCCAGAAGCTATGGACCATCACCGCGTTGCGGGGATCTACATGGCCCAGCTCGTCAAGCAGGACGATAAGAGCTTGCTCTTCCGTCCAGATGCACGCGACTGCTCAATTGCAGACTTTGCACTAGAAGACACTGACGCAATGCCAACGTGGAAAGACTCGACTGGCTCAGGCTGGTCGTGGGAAGTGAAAGAAGGAGATCTTCGTTTGTTCAAGCAAAACGCCATCCGCGGTAGCGGTGTTATTTTGCAGAACGCTACGGCGATCATTGTCTTGCACCGTTCCCGTGCTTACAACAACCCGCGTCAAGCAGGTCTTGGAGCTGATGGGCGCCCACATCTTGTGGATACTCGAGCTCGATTACTACTTGACAAGACTCGTACTGGTTCGAAGCTGAAATTCATCCCAATGTCTTTCGACCTAGACCCAGACGGCATGCGAGCACGTTACATCGACGTCGCAGCTGAAGAAGCGATGACACGAGGCATGTTTGAAGCAGATGAAATTTTCGCAAGAAGCGGAGATCCTATTTTGCCAAAACGCCCAGTGGTGTCGCCGCTTACTAGAGTGCGCTACTAAAACGACAACAGACCCTCATCTATTTGAGGGTCTGTTGCTGTATACGAGAAAAGTTTAAGAGAGATACAAGAATGGCGTGGTTAGACAGACCCGTCGTCAGCCCAAATCTCGTCTGCTTCTACGAGCACCTCTACAAGGCGGCGGCCTCTGCGGTCACGCCATGCTGCGTGGTTCGTCACTAGTGTCACAACCCGACGCATCTCGTTCTCAGAGCACGGTCCGCCCCAGTCTAAAGGCCAACCTTCAGCTTTATCGATGTGCAGTGTCACACGCGTCCAAGGAGCCTCATGGAAGATCGCTCCGCGCCAAGGACTCACAACTTCTTGCAGAAGCTCTGGTGACGGGTCTTTATCTAGCAACGCGTGCAACATGCGCTCCATCCCATGGATTGTTTTCGCACTCTCTAGATAGCTGGCAAGGTCCCGTCGCACGCCTTTTTCGTCTGATTCACGGTCGTAGGCGAGCTCTCTACGCACCACCATGTACGGCAATCCGCCAATCCCGTCCCGGACGCCTCGCCACACCTCGCGACTTCTGTCAAGAAACGCGTCAGACGCTGCGAGACCGTCACCACCATGGCGTTCTAGGACTTGTCGAGCGTGTTCCTTCATGCATAAATAGTGCCCGACGCCCGTCTCAGAGCACGCTCGCCACCAGAGATTCAAGCCCTTTGACGCCCATTGCGCCGACTTTGACGACCCGCATACCGTCTGCACGCACTGCCACAAACGTGGGTAGAACTGAGACCATTGCAGCGTCTGCTCTGGACGGATCCTCATCGACGTCGATGATCTCGAGGTGTTCAAGAAGGTGCCCTACGTCTTTTTCTAGAGACTTCCAGGCGGTGCACCATTTGGCTGTGTATATCTGGACGGGAGGCACAGAGCAGATAGTGCCTGTTGGCTGCTCTTCGTCACTCACCTGAATATCGGCGCTGCCTCAGACATGATGTCCAAGGCAGCGCGTTTTGTCACTTTTTACGTGTGCGTCGATCAAAGAAACGGTCGAGCGTTGAGATGTTGTCTATTCCCTTACCTGCTGAACGGCCGGAAAGTTGAGAGAGAAAATCTCGAAGCCAGAATGTCGCTTTGACGTCGTCGGCGTTGTACTGCAAGAGCGTAGCTTTCGCGTCTTCGTCACCTCCGACTGCGTGCTGATACCAGACGGTTGATTGATCACCGTTAGCACCTTTAGCAGTCCAAGACATACGTGCCCACTTAGCTGTCTCTTTTAAAGACATACTGTCTGTAGGCCACACTGTCTGGTCGATGAGTACGTCGTACAAATCAACCCAGTTGTCACCAGCAAGGAAGCTCTCGAGATCTTTGAGCGTCGGAATGCCAGGAGCACCAGGGTTGGACTTGACGATGTGCTTCATGCAACGCTCTTCAGCGTTGGTGTAGCAGTACGCCTTGAAGCTCAAGCCTTGAAGTTTCGCCAGGCCTTCGAGGGTCTGGATCATGTTCCACAAGTCTTTGAACGCTTGCAATTCTCCAGCCACGTCGTCTTTCACGAATGTGAAGAACGGACGATACGAGTCGCCGTCGATTGAGATTTTCTTTGTGCGCACCGTCAGTCGAGTTCCCCATAGGTAGATCACTCCACCTGGGTCGTTCTCCATATCGATGTCCAACTCTATGTCGGCACGAGGAATGTCCAGTTTGGAAACTCCGCGTCGCAAAAAGACATGCTCTTTCGTGCGTGCTCTAGCGTGGTCGATTGCGTCAGCTAACCCGGTACCTCCCGTGCGACTGTATCGCGCGGTTAGTGTGTCGAGTTTTGCTACGTCAGCAACGGTTTTGATCCCAGCGACAGCCAAAGCTTCAGCAGCATCGCGCTTGTCTTTAGCTGGCATCTTGATCGTAGCCAAAAGTGCGGAAGGTTCGTCGTCTTGCGTTGACCAACTATTCGCGAGAGCCATAAACTCTGGCACGTCTAAACCTGACTGCACCAAAAGTGCGGTCTTCCAGTTCAAACGAGCAAGTTCGCTCACTTTTGTTACGCCGTTTGCGTAGTGGCTAACAGCCCGGTCAGGAGTAACTCCTTGCACGAGCGTGATGTGGTTCGACTCTTTCAAGTCGGACTTACACACGTCGCGCCACGGGCAGCTCTTACACTCACCTTTCCATTCAGGCATAGCAAGTGGCTCCAAAGTAGGGTCTGACGCCAAGGCTTGAGCCCTAGAGATGACCTTCAATATGAAGTTGAACTCGCCATTGTAAATGTCCAAGATGCTTTGATCACGTAGAGATTGAGTGGTCTCTTGGTAGAAATGCTTGTGTGTCTTTTCAGCGAGATCTCGCCAAACGACTACAGCTTCTTTACCAATGATTCCACCCCAGATCATCTCGCCGACTTGACCGTGGCCAAGTGCAGAGAGCATCTCGTGATAGTGCGCAAGCTGCATGGAGTCCTGCTTTTGAGGCTTACCATCACCAATAAGGCGATTAGTTGAGCTCTCAAAAAGAGGGTCGCCTAAGTCAGAGACTCGGACGGCTTTCTCACGGCTTGATCCTTCAAGGCTCTTGTGATGTTTCACATCCAAGGGAGCGTATGCCCAACCGTTTGTGGCGGTTGGCTTCTTCCCGATACGAACTAACGCGTCAGGCTCTCCTACTTTGGACTCTGTCACAAGTGTCTGCAATCTGGCATTCCAGATGAACTTCACTCCGGCTTTCATTGCTGCCATTGTGAGATCCTCGCGTAAAGTACGCGACTCAACCGTCTCTTTGCCGTTCTTATCCGCTACGCGAGCAGGGATAGCGACTGCGGTCAGTTCCGCGAGATCAGTAGAAGCGTCGATGTCGACCATGCTAAGCAAGGTCCGCATCCGCTCACCGATCTCTGATTCAAAAGCGACGCCGTCTTGCATACGTTGCAAGTCGGCTTCGGAATCAGGTACGGATAGACCGTCATATGACGGGTCGTTGTTGTTATGTGCGCGTCGTGCGCACTGTTTAGAGACATAGCCGCCTTGCGGGGCTACGCGACGATCATCGAGCGTGAGCTCGAGTGTTGTGTTCGCCATTTCTCCTCCTGTTGTTTAGTGCCTGTTCGGCTCTCAACACAGTTGGTGCAGAACAGACACCTCCAAGGTGCTTCTCCAAGCCACCAAAGCACGCGTGCGCTAAGAAACTTATAACGCACTATATGTAAAGTGAGTAATAACGCCGAAACCCCGCCCACCGCGACTGGACTAAACGACGCTCAGCGCCGCGCTGTTGAACACAGAGGGTCGCACCTACTTGTTGTAGCAGGACCCGGTTCAGGCAAGACAAGGGTTCTCACACAGAGAATTGCGCATCTCATCGCCGGCGGCGAACAGGCCTCGCGCATTCTTGCCGTCACTTTTACAAACAAAGCTGCTAGCGAGATTAAAGCCAGGTTGGAAAAGACCATCGGCGAGGAGGCTCAGTGGATCTGGGCGGGAACATTCCACTCCATCTGCGCCAAGATTCTGCGTTACTCCGCCCAGGACATGGAGCTAGATAAGAGCTTTCAGATCCTCGACTCTGACGACTCTGAGCGTGTTTTGATTACCCTTTTGAGAGAGAAGAATGCAGAGCTAGACACCAAAACAGCAAGAGCGTCAGCACGTGCTATAAAAGAACAGATATCACTGATGAAGAACCAGTTTCAAGACCCCGCCTTGAAACAGTTGTCGTCAGAGTATCCAGATATCGGCCGTCGTTACCAAGAGCGTCTAGCAAAGATGAACGCCTTTGATTTTGACGATCTTCTAGTACGAACAGCCCAGCATCTCCACACACCAGAGGGCGCTCGTTGGGTTCAGAAGTTCGACCACGTACTTGTAGATGAGTTCCAAGACACCAACACCGTGCAACTTAAGATACTTGAGGCATTAAAAGGGACAGCGTATGTCTGCGCAGTTGGCGATGCGGCCCAAGGGATTTACTCCTGGCGCGGAGCTGACAACGCTGTCATGCAAAAGTTCACCGAACTGTTCGCACCAGCTGAAGTGATCACTCTGACAGAAAACTACCGTTCAACTCCTGAGATCGTGCAAGTGTGTCAATCCATTTTAGATCAAGACCCTACAGCACCGTTCCACATCACGCTTGAAACTAGTAACGCGTCGGGCAAGGCAGTTGTGTTGTGTGAGTTTGATGACGACAGAGATGAGTCAGATTACGCGGTATCAAAGATCAAGACCGGATCCATGCCGCCAGAGTCGTACGCGATCTTGGTACGCACAATCGCTCAGACTCGTTCATTTGAGGAGCGTTTATTGAACGCTGCGCTTCCCTACGTTGTGGTCGGCGGGTTACGTTTTTACGAACGCGCAGAGATTAAAGATGCTCTCGCACACCTTAAAGCAGCAGTCTTTCCGCTTGACATCAACGCTCTGCAGCGTGCTGCGTCGTCACCTCGTAGAGGGATTGGTCCAAAGACACTCGAGACGATCGCCCAAAACGCTATTGAGCTAGGCGGCCTGCTGACTGCTTTAACTAGCTACGAGGGAGCCAAAGCATCTCAAGTACACGAGCTAGGTGCTTACCTCTCCGCAGTCTCAAAAGCAGCTCTAGATTCGCCAGCTGCTGCCTTGAAGCTCATTTTGGCGTCAGGATTGCGCGACGCCGTATCTAAGGCAGAGGATGCTGAAGCTCGTCTGGAGAACCTTGACGAACTACTGGCAGCCGCGACAGAGTTCGAGACTAAAAACCAGGACCCAGAGGTCACGCCTACTCTGGCCTTTTTAGAGCACACCTCGTTGTACTCTTCTGCAGACGATCGCCAACAAGGAGCTGTGCAGCTTTTAACAATACACAGCGCAAAAGGACGAGAGTTCCCTGTTGTGTTCCTGCCAGGTTTAGAAGAAGAGCTCCTGCCTCACATACGCAGCTTGTACGACACTGCAGCTTTAGACGAAGAACTAAGACTTTTTTATGTAGGAGCTTCGCGCGCAGAGAAAGAACTCCACTTGACGTACTGCCGACAAAGGATGCTCTTTGGCAAGACACACCCACGTAGCGCGTCAAGGTTCCTCGCGCCGTTAAAAGAGCTTCCTCCTACGACTCTTCAGATAGTAGAGACGCCGCACCGAAAGTCTCCTTGGAGCCAAGGTCACAGAGCAGCACCGCGAGCCGCTACTTCATGGAGTGCGCCATTTAAGAACCCACCACCTCCAGTGCAAGCACGCCAAAGCGCAACCCCTGCGCTGAGCCAAGAGCAGCTCCCTAAGAACGCTCTCGTATCGCACACATCGTTTGGTGATGGAGTTGTGCTGGCTACGGGGACAGACACGGTGACAGTAAAATTCGCTGACCGCTCTCGCATTTTGTCGATCGCACTCGCCCCGCTGACTCTGCGCTAAGTAGTCACGGCTAAGTACTCACGGCTAGATACTCAAGACCAAATACGCAAGGCTGGACAAGTGCCCAGGCAGGAGTCTTGACCTCTATTTCAGGCCGAAATAA
>Ga0209296_1000587_pt1 | contig 31683 bp, 29 predicted proteins | sample S_130206_EF_Meta_FD_187319 | JGI IMG/M metagenome (GOLD analysis project Ga0209296, IMG submission 187319) | Freshwater microbial communities from Lake Simoncouche, Canada to study carbon cycling - S_130206_EF_MetaG (SPAdes) (version 2) | ecosystem: Environmental > Aquatic > Freshwater > Lake ... | reverse complement strand
TTGAGCGCCGCGCCGGTTTCCGGCCACAGCGCGCCGACCAGAAGGCCCAGCACGATGCCGATCAGCACCTGGATATAAAGCGTTCCCAGCAGGCGTCGTGTCACGGCGCGATCCCCTTTGACCGGTGCCCCCGGTCTTTCGCTCTCTTTAACATAGTTTGGCCAGCGGGATAGCTGCCGGCCTGTCGCCCGGGAACGGTGTTTTTGGGCAGCGTCCTGGGCAGCGCTCGGCTAGGCCCCCTTGGTATCCCCGCTGGCCAATTCCGGGGTTTTGCAGCAACCTGTAGAGACAATAAACAAAAGGGGGCCATTCATGGGACAGGACGAGCGCAAGAAAATTCCCGCGGAAGCGGTGGAATTGTACACGCGTTACATTCATGGCGAAGTCAGCCGCCGCGCCTTTATGAACGGCGTGAAGCACTATGCTGTCGCAGGCCTGACCGCCACGGCAATCATCGATGCGCTGATGCCCAACTACGCGCTGGGACAGCAGGTTTCCAAGACGGACGAACGGATCAAGGCAAGCTATGAGACCATCCCCTCGCCCAATGGCCATGGGACCATCCGGGGCTATTTCGTGCGGCCGTTCAGCGCCGACACGCGCAGCGCCACGCCGGCAAAACTGCCCGGCATTATCGTCATCCATGAAAATCGCGGTCTGAACCCCCATACCGAGGATGTGGCGCGGCGCTTCGCCCTGGAGAACTTCCAGGCCTTTGCCCCTGACGCGCTTTCATCGGTCGGCGGCTATCCCGGCGACGACTTCAAGGGCGGTCAATTGTTCAGCAAACTCGACGCCGCCAAGAGGACCCAGGATTTCGTCGCTGCCGCGCAATGGTTGAAGTCGCGGCCGGACAGCAACGGCAAGATCGGCGCCACCGGCTTTTGCTTTGGCGGCGGCATGGCCAATACCCTGTCTGTATTGCTCGGCGCGGACTTGGGCGCCGCCGCCCCCTTTTATGGTGGCCCGCCCGCTGCGGAGGATGTGGCGAAAATCAAGGCGGCGATTCTCGTTCACCATGGCGCCCTCGACAAGGCGGCTGTGGAGAGATGGCCTGCGCATGAAGCCGCGATGAAGAAAAACAACGTCCGTTACGAAGGTCATATTTATACGGACTCCGTTCACGGCTTCTTCAACGACGCCACGCCGGAGCGCTACAACAAGAGTGCGGCACAGCAGGCGTGGACCCGTACCATTGAGTGGTTCAACCAGTATCTTCGCACGTGAACGGGCTTGAACTTCCAGCATATGATCGCAACCGGGTGCGCTGCGAAACCTTCAACAACACGGGCTTTGACGGCTATGCCAGATGACGAGACGATTTTCGCCAGAAAGACCAATCCCCCTGAGGGCGTGGCGTCCCGCCGCCAAACCCTCGGGATGATGGGAACGGCCGCCGCCGCCAGCTTAGCGAGCACGGCGATGCCCGCGCTTGGCGCACCCACCGCGCCCCCGCTTCGCGAGCCGACACCGCCGCCGGCCTTGGTGCCCAGAGCGGACCTCGTGAATGTGCTCGAGTACGAATCTCAGGCGCGCCGCAAGTTGGGACCGGCGAAGGTTGCGCCGATACTGGGCAGCGACCGGACCGTCACCGACCGCATCACGCTGCGGCCGCGTATGAATATTCCCACGCGGGATCTGGACCTGACGATGACGCTGTTTGGCGACCAGCACTTCACGCCGATCATTGTCGGCCCCATGGCCGATCAGAAGCGCTTCCACCCCGACGGCGAGGTCGCCACGGCGCGTGGTGCTTCCGCGGCAAAGGCCGCGATGGTCGTGAGCAGCGACGCCAGTGTGCCGCTGGCAACGATCGCCCAGGCCGTCACGACTCCGCTGTGGCTGCAGGTCTATGCGAAGAGCCCCAAAGTGAAGGACGTGCTGGCTGAGGCGAGCGCGGCCAAAGCCAAAGCGGTGATCGTAACGGTAAATGCCGGCACATCCGCCAGCGCGCCTGCGACGCCAGCCTCGGGGCGCATAGATTGGGCGGCCGTTGATGCGGTCGTCAAAGACACGGCTTTACCCGTGATTGTGAAGGGGATCACGCGCCCGCAAGACGCTAAGGAAGCCGTCGCACGCGGCGCCAGGGGCGTGGTGGTGTCGAATTATCGCGGGGGAAATGCGGCGGCCCTTACCGGTACGCTGCTCCTCGTCGCGCCGGTCGTCCAAGCCGTTGGCGATCAGATACCTGTGCTGGTTGACGGCAGTTTCCGCCGCGGCACGGATATTCTCAAGGCGCTTGGGTTTGGCGCGAGGGGCGTACTGATCGGCAGGCCGGTAATGTGGGGCCTGGCAGCCTACGGCGCCGATGGCGTGCAGAGCGTTGTTGAAATGCTGCAGACCGAGCTCGCGAGATACATGTGCATGTGCGGCCGCCCCTCGCTCGCGGCGGTCGATCCGAGCGTGCTGCGCGTTCACGCGCCTTTCCTCCAGACGAGGAACAATCGTGGGTGATATAGAGCAATCCTGGCTTGCGAGACCCTCCCGGCGAATGGCGCTGGCGCGCGTGGCGGGGCTTGTGGCGGCTTCGCCCGTTGCCGCGGCTGTGGCGCAGATCGATCCCCGCCCCCTCGGAGAGCATCGCCGGGTGCTGAGCCTGGCCGAAGTTCAGACGGCCTTCGACTTCGAGCCCGTCTTCCACGGCAACGTGATCCTGCCGGTATATGATTACACGGCACACGGCGACGGGTCGGAGTTCACGCTGAGACGCAATCGCCAGGCGTTCGACTGGGTCGATATTCTGCCATCACGCGCTGCCATCCCGGCATCGCAGGTCGACCTCTCGTCCGAGTTGCTCGGCGTGAAGATGAAATTCCCCATCATCGTCGCGCCGACAGCAGCGATGGTGCCCCTGCATCCGGATGGAGAAATCGGGATGTTCAAGGCGGCGACCACGGCCTCGAACACGTTGATGATTCTGAGCACCAACACCAGCACGCCGGTGGCCCAGGTCGCACCCGCTTCGCCCGGCGGCACGCTGTGGGCGCAGTTTTACCCGCTACAGAGCCTGGCCGCGACCCAGCAATGGATGGACACCTACCAGAATGCCGGCGCTGGCGGCGTCATCGTCACCATCGATCAGCAAGCATCCTATTACGAACGCACACAGCAGGACCGCAATTTCGGCGGGCGCGTCGCCCGCACAGCCGGCCCTGGCGCGGGGGCCGGAAGCGGAACGGCAGCGCTCACCGGTGCGGCACAGTACCGGATCAACAGCGGGCGGCTGTGGTACACGTGGCAATATATCGATGCGGTGCGGAAAATGGTAAAAGGGCCATTGCTCATCAAGGGCATTCTGGATCCGCAAGACGCCGGGCTGGCGATCGATCATGGCGCGGACGCGATCATCGTGTCCAATCACGGCGGGCGCTCGATGGACTACGGTCCGTCATCGCTCGAGGTCCTGCCGGAAATCGTGGCTGCCGTGAACGGCCGGATTCCCATCCTGTTCGATAGCGGCATCCGTCGCGGCATCGATATTTTCAAGGCGCTCGCCCTGGGGGCCAATGGCGTCCTGATCGGACGCACTGCGCGATGGGGTCTCGCGGCCTTCGGCACCGCCGGCGCACAGCGCCTGCTCGAGATGCTGCAGCAGGAGCTCGTCCAGGTGTCCGCCGCCGCCGGATGCGCCAAGCTGTCGGATATCGGCAAGAAGGCGGTCAAAGCCAACTTCGTGTAGCACGGAAAGTCGCGAGCCCCGCGCCTGCCCCACTTTTCGGCAATACCCGCATGATCTTGGCCCTTGCCAGCCTACCGGTTTCTGATGTTCCTTAAGCCGCAATAACAATAAGTCGGGAGGGGACATGCGCATGCCCAAGGCTCGCTGGACCATGATGTTCATGGGCTGCGCGGCGATGTCGATCAACTACATCGATCGCGCCAATCTGGCGGTCGCCGCCCCCTTCATCACCAAGGAACTCGGCATCGATCCCACGGTGATGGGCATGATACTGGGGGCTTTTTTCTGGACCTATGCGGCCTTCCAGCTCCCGTTCGGCTGGTTCGCCGACAAGGTCGGCGCCAAGATTGCCCTGGCGGCCGCCGTCACATGGTGGTCCATCGCCACCGTCCTCACCGCCACGGCACACAGCGTTGCGGTGCTCACGGGGTATCGGCTGCTTTTGGGTGTCGGTGAGGCAGGCGCCTATCCGTCCGGCACCAAGATCAACATCGCCTGGTTTCCCCGCAGGGAGCGCGCCATCGCCGCCAGCATCTTCGACAGCGGCTCCCGGATCGGCGCGGCCCTGTCGCTGCCGCTGGTGGCATGGATAATCGGCAGCTTTGGCTGGCGCATGTCGTTTGTGGTGACCGGGCTTCTGGGCATTGTCTGGGTGGCCATCTGGCTGGCCTATTACCGCGATCCGGAAAACCATCCGTCCGTTACGCCGGAGCAGCTTGCGGCCCTTCAGGCCGAACGCGGGGCGACGCCGGCCGGCGCCAAAGTATCGTGGGGGTCGCTGTTCGGTTACCGCACCGTCTGGGGCATGATGATCGGCTTCTTCTGCCTGAATTTCGTCATCTACTTTTTCATCACCTGGTTTCCCACCTATTTGATCCAGGCACGCGGCTTCTCGTTGGCGCAGCTCGGCACTCTGGGCTTGTTACCGGGCCTGGTCGCAATCCCGTCCGGATGGCTGGGGGGATTTACCTCGGACGCATTGTATCGCCGTGGCTGGAGCCTGACCGCGGCGCGCAAGACCTGCCTTGTCGGGGGCATGCTGACCTCGTCGGTCATAACTCTCTCCGTCTTCGCGCCCAATGCCTATGTCGCGCTGGCATTTTTCGCGGTGGCCTATGGCGCCCTCGCCTTTACCGCGGCCAGCATCTGGTCCCTGCCGGCCGATGTGGCGCCTTCGCCCGCGCATGTCGCGTCCATAGGCGGCATCCAGAATTTCGCCTCCAACCTCGCCGGCGTGGTCACAACCACATTCACGGGCCTGATGCTGACCATTACCGGCGGCTCGTTTGTCATACCGCTGATCGTGGCGGGCGGCTTTTGCATTCTGGGCGCCGCCGTCTATCTGTTTGTGATAGAGGATATCAAACCCCTGACACCCCGCGAGCCAGCAGCCTGAAGCCATGAAGATCGTCAATTACAACGGATTCCGCGACGCGGCCAAAAAGCGCCTGCCGCATTTCATCTTCGAATATATCGACGGGGGCAGCTATGACGAACACACGCTGCGCCGCAATGTCGATGACTTCAAGGCTGTGACCTTGCGTCAGAAGGTTTTGCGCGACGTATCGAACCTGCAGCTTGGCACACGCCTGTTCGGCCGCGACATGGCGCTGCCAGTTGCGCTGGCGCCCATCGGCATTGCGGGATTCTACCGCCGCCGGGGCGAGACGCAGGCCGTGCGGGCGGCCGAAGCGGCCGGCATTCCCATCGTCCTGTCCACCATGTCCTGCTGCCCGCTCGAGGAAGTGCGCGCGGCCAGCGCGCACCCCTTCTGGATGCAGCTCTACATCATCCGCGACCGCGGCTTCATGAAGGACTTTCTGCTTCGCATGGAGAAAGCGGGTATCGACACGCTGTTCCTCACCGTCGACCTGGCGATCAACGGCATTCGCTATCGCGACAGGATCGGCGGGCTGGCGGGATCACAAAGTCTTTTAAAACGGCCCGACCGGTTGCTCGACATCCTGTCTCACCCGGCTTGGGCGTGGGATGTCGGATTGATGGGCAGGCCGCTGACCATCGGCAATGTCGCGCCTGCGATGCCGGGCGGCGCAGGCCTGAAGCAGTTCCAGGCCTGGGTGGCGCGCAATTTCGACCCCTCGGTCACCTACAAGGACATCACCTGGCTGCGCCAGCACTGGAAGGGCAAGCTGGTGCTGAAAGGCATTACCGACCCGGGCGACGCCGTGCGCGCCGTCGAGGAAGGCATGGACGGGATCGTGGTTTCCAATCATGGCGGGCGGCAGCTGGATGGATCGCTGTCCAGCATTGCCGCGCTTCCGCACGTTCGCGACGCGGTTGCCGGACGCATGACGGTGATGCTGGATGGCGGCGTGCGTTCGGGACTGGATGTCTTGCGCGCCCTGGCGCTGGGAGCCGACAGTATCCTGCTCGGACGGGCCTGGGCCTATGCGCTGGCGGCCCGGGGCGAGGCCGGCGTCTCCCAGATGCTCGCCATCCTCAAGGAGGAACTGGAAGTGGCCATGGCGCTGACCGGGCAAAACGATGTGCGGGCGCTGGACAGCGACCTGGCGCTGACCCATCCCTGAGGGATCAAGATGTGGAACCAAACCTCTCTGGCCGGCAAACGCGTGCTGGTGACGGCCGGCGGCGATGGAATAGGCCTGGAAATCGCGCGCGCTTTCGCGGGCGCCGGCTCAAAAGTCATGGTTTGCGACATCAGCCGCGAAAGCCTGGCGCGCCTCGCCAGGGATCTGCCCGGCGTCCATAGCTGCCTTGCGGACGTGTCCCGCGAACAAGACGTCGCGTCGATGTTCGAACTGGTGGATCAAAAACTCGGCGGCCTGGATGTGCTGGTCAACAATGCCGGCATCGCGGGGCCCACTGGCGGTATAGAAACCCTCTCACTGGCCGATTGGGAGCGGACACTGGCGGTCAACCTCACGGGCCAGTTCCTGTGCACCAGGCAAGCCGTGCCACGCCTGCGCCAGGGGCACGACCCGTCCATCATCAACGTGGCGTCAGCCGCCGGCCATCTCGGAATGCCGGGGCGCGCACCCTATTCCGCTTCCAAATGGGGGGTGGTGGGCCTCACCAAGACACTGGCGATCGAACTGGGCCGCGACGGCATTCGCGTCAATGCCATCCTGCCGGGTGCGGTGGACGGCCCCCGCATCCGCGCGGTGATTGCCGCCAAGGCGAAGGCGCTTGGCAAGCCGGAAGAAGAGGTCACACGGGCCTATACTGACCAGGCGGTGCTCGGGCGCATGGTCACGGCCCGCGATATCGCCAACATGGTGCTGTTTGCAGCCAGCGATCTGGCCGCCAACGTAACCGGGCAAGAACTGGCGGTGGACGGCCATACGCAGTCGTTGAACTGACGCGAGACCGGAGCCTCCCAACGACTTGGGGCAGGCGGATGCTGGTAGCGGCATGTTAAGGCGCTAAAAATGGAAAAAACCAGCGGTGGCTTGCCGCTGGGTTTTTCATCATCTTCTTATTTTTACACTTTCCACCAGCAGCCGGAGAGGGCCACTGGGCACAGCCTATTCATTATTAATTAATCAACCGTGAATGACCATTTTGTGTTCCGGCTAGTGCCTGTTTTGACTGCCGATCTGCAGCGCGCAAGGTCTTAGAAGCGAATGACCGCTTTTGGCGCAAAGCGGACATTAGGCCGACCTGGGCTGAATGACCGCTCCTGACACAAAGCGGACATTCCCGGGCAGCGTCTGCGGCGCGAAATAGCCCCCCCAATAATCGGGATCGTGTCGCCAGCTAGAAGCCTCCCGTATAAGAATTGTTCGGCCTCGCAGGCAGCTTTAATCGTGTAAAGCATATTTTTCATCCCCTTGGAACAATGCCCATTGGGCTCGTTCTATCTACTGGCCATTTGGTCTGAAACGCGGCCTTGGCGCGCGCATCTCTGTACAGTTTCTTTCAAGTAGCGGGCGTCATCATGGCCACGATCTTAGTCGTCGAAGACGAAGTGTTCATTCGCGAATTGGCCGAATGCATGATCCAGGACTTCACCGCATCGCTCTTTCCAAGCCAGCCATCAAAATCCTTGAGACGATGCGCCCGCTGTCGTCTGGCAAGCCCAAGGACCTGATCTTTCCCTCGCCAGCCTCCAGCAAGAAGCTGTCGGACATGGCGCTGTCCCAGCTTGTGCGCGGAATGTCGTCTGACGGCCTTGGCAAGGGCCACCTGCTGCGCTGGCGGGATAGTGAAAACCGCGCAGTCGTGGTCCACGGCTTTCGCAGCACGTTCAAGTCCTGGGCGTTGTCCACCAGCTATCCAGACCACCTGAGCGAGATCGCATTGTCCCATAGCGACAATAACAAGGTCCGTGCCGCCTATGTCCGCGAAGACCTGCTGGATGAGCGCCGCCCGCTGATGGATGCATGGGGTACACTCTGCACTTCCCCAGCGGCAAAGATTGCGAATATTAAGGATGCGCGTCGGAAGTAGTACCCCCGCCCCCATTCGCCCCCGACGGCCGGGTACCCCTATTTGCGACAAGCTTGCGCATGAAGTTTTTCCCGTTTTGACTTGTTGCGGAAAGCACAAGGCTGCCGCTGGGCGGTGGCGCGGACGATGAAGATGCGGAGCTGGTTGAGCTTGTCGTGCGATGGGCGGGATCGTGGTGGGCGGTAATGCCGAGCTGTTTCTGTCGAATCACCTAGTACAAAAAAAAGCTAAGCAGGTCATCCGATTAACATCAACCAACCAGATGAGGCCAAGTCTCCCTTAATCTACGCCCTCAACTGTCCCAATTGTTTTGACAACACAAATGCTTTAGTCTCACTCAAGCTGGTACAGTATATCCGGCAGGTCATAAGGAGCTTCATCATAGCGATGCATTGGTGCTCCGGATTTCCTCTAAAATGTTGTTTGGCCTTGGCGCTCGCCTTTTGCCAGGTTCATTGCGCCGCCAGCGCAGCGCAGATTCCGCCCCTGCCGGACAGATTTTCCATGCGATCAAATGAAACGCGCGCGCGCGGGCCGATCGACTTGGACTTCGCTAACAAGGTGTTCGACATAATCTGCGAGGTCAACATCCGGCACGCGCGCATCGTTATGATGCAGGCGGTGCTCGAAACCGGATGGTTCCGCAGTCCGTTCCTGATGTCGCGCAAAAACCTTTTTGGGTTTAAACGCAAAAAATACATCGAGTTTGCATCGCTCAAGGATAGCATTCTATTTTACCGGGAGTGGCAGGACCGTAACATGCCACCAGAGACCACTGACTATTTAAAATTTCTTGAAACCATCCAGTACGGGAGCGCAGGCTATTCTGCCCACGTCAGCAGAATTCGGTGGGGCAGAAATTGCTCCGGCGAGCCAAAGCTGAATACTGAATAAGGTATGGTTTTTTCCAGCTTAACTTTTCTATTTTTCTTCCTGCCGGCGAGCATTGCCTGCTATTACGCCTTTCCTCAGCGCTGGGTTCGCAACCTCATCCTCACCTTTTTCTCCCTCCTGTTTTATGCATGGGGGGAGCCGATTTGGGTGTTGCTACTGATTTTTTCGGTCGTCGTTGACTTCTTCATCGGGCTGTTCATCGAGCATTTTCGGGAGAGAAAAGCAATCGCGAGGATTGGATTAGTTATTTCCTTGATGTTCAACCTCGGCCTGCTGATATCCTTAAAATATTTTGATTTCCTCGTAGAGATTACTAACGCGCTGACTGGCCTAACGTTTGAAAAACCAGGGATTTTGCTGCCGGTTGGTATCTCATTCTATACCTTCCAGTCCATCTCCTACATCGTCGATGTCTACCGCGGAGAAGTCTCCGCGCAGAAGCGGCTAATAAACTATATGCTTTTTGTTAGCTGCTTCCATCAATTGGTTGCGGGGCCGATCGTGCGTTACTCGCATGTCGCTCGCGAGATTGAGCAAAGGGTGTTTAACTTACAGGAATTCATTGATGGCTCTGCCCGATTTTGCAAAGGGTTGTTCAAAAAAGTTTTGATTGCCAACATTGCGGGCGAGCTGGCCCAGCAGTTCTTGGGTCGTAATCTGGCGGAGGCTACGCTGACGGGTCAATGGTTTGGCCTGTTGATGTACAGCCTGCAGATATATTTTGATTTCTCAGGTTATTCGGACATGGCGATCGGCCTGGGCTGGATGTTTGGATTCAGGTACCAGGAAAACTTCCGGCACCCTTACATCGCCCAATCTATAACAGATTTCTGGCGTCGCTGGCATATCTCGCTGGGCACGCTGTTCCGAGACTATGTCTATATCCCATTGGGCGGCAACCGGCAGTATCAGACACGCAACATTTTCATTGTATGGGCACTGACCGGCCTGTGGCATGGCGCGAGCTGGAACTTCGTGCTGTGGGGTCTTTATTTTGGTACCATTTTATGGCTCGAAAAACTTTTTATTTTGCGGTGGTTGGGCGCGGTGCCGGCTTTTGCCGCGCATGTCTATACATTGTCACTCATCGTCGTGGGCTGGGCCATCTTCTATTTCACTGACCTGTATCGTCTTGCCCAGTCCTTCGAGGTTCTCTTTCGCATCGCGCGGGTGCCAGTTTACGACTTTGAAGTGGTAACAGCTTTCTCGAGCAATGTGCTTTGGCTGGCTTTCGCCTGCGTCGCCTGCACGCCGGTGTATACTGGCCTCCACGCTAGACTTGAGCAACACCTGCGCAAAGGCATTTACAACATGTGCCTGTTGGGCCAGTCTCTAGCCTTCCTGAGCATTAGCGTGATATTGCTGGTTGGTAAGACATACAATCCATTTATCTATTTTCGGTTCTAGACTTGTTGTTCCCTGTCTGCATGAAACGCATAACTCTCTGGCTGCATGCCTGCCTGTTCGTCGGCATTCTCGTCTTAGGTGGAGTGTTGTTTATTTTTTCTCCGAAGGAGCAGGTTTCCCAAGGAGAGAAGCGACTTCTAACGCAATGGCCAAAATTTTTGTGGGGCGCGGTGCAAAGCGGTGCCTATATGAAGGCGATTGATGATTACGTTGCGGACAATTTTCCGGAACGTGAGACGCTAATTGGCTTTGCCGGTCAGATCTATGCCTGGCGGGGATGGCCCAGCGATGACATCCAGCTATTCACCAATAAGGACTTCTCCGAGCGCCCCGCGGCCGATGCCACCAAGCCCGCGCGGGTCACCGTCACAGCAAGTGAGGGCTCAAGCCAAGACAAAAAGGCGGCCCGCATAAAAGCACCCCGCACGACCGGCGAGGTTAATCCGGCACAGGTCTCGACTGACGATCCAGCTCCGCAGGAGGCCAACAATGTATCCGCGCGCCCGGATGATGTGCCCTACCAGAACATCGAATCGGTCATCGTACAGAAGGGTAGAGCTGTGCAGATGTACCGCGGCAACCCGGCCATGGTAGCACCTTTTGCCCGAGTTATGGCCCAGTACAAAGAAGAGTTTCCGGAACTGACAATCTACTTCATGGCAATCCCTATAGGCGCAGATTTCTACCTGCCAACCAAAGTGAGCAAGGGCATCATGCAGGAGAAGATCGTCATTGATCATCTTAACTCCATCCTGCCTGTTGGCATCAAGACGGTGCCAGCTTACGATATGCTTATGCAGCACAAGGCTGAGTATATATACTTCAATACCGATCACCACTGGACTGCACTGGGTGCCTACTATGCCTATACGGCCTTTGCCGAGACCGCAGGCTTTCAGCCACTCGAGCTAAAGAACTTCACCCGCAAGGAAATACCAAGATTTCTTGGAACGCTATACCATCGCACCCTGGCGCCGGTGCTGAAGAACAACCCCGACACGGTCGAAATTTATAAAGTGCCAGTGAGAACCGAAGTCAGTTATTTTTATGCAGGGTTGCGGAATGGCAAACACACCCAGCTGTATGCGGAGTACGCTAGGGGGGCCGCAGCCTATGGCGTGTTTCTGGGGGGTGACTATCCCTTGATGAAAATAGCAAGCAGCGTCAAAAATGGCCGGAAAATAATTGTCGTCAAGGATTCTTATGGCAATGCCTTCGTCCCCTACTTATCCTCGCACTACGAAGAGGTTTTCGTCATCGACTACCGCTACTTCAAAGAAAATATCAAGACGCTCGTTAAGAATGAGGGTGTCCAGGATTTGCTCTTCGCCCACAACTCCTACGTCATGTCCAACCGATACACGGCGCGGCAAGAGCGTGTGTTTCTTAGTGGGCTGCCCGCCGCAGAGCAGAAAACTGCCCCAGCCGCTGTCGTTCAATGAGCGGCATCGGCCTCATGGATTCGGGCTTCGTAGCGGCGTGCTGCATGGCTATCGCTACCACGCTGCTGACGGCGTGCGCGTTGCCCACGGCATCCGCGCCGTCTCCTGGTTCGACTCTTGTTGCACCACCTGGCGTAATGAGGGCGCCACTGCAACTTCCCGCCTTGCCGCGTGAGCAGTTACCCGGTGACCCGAGTGCGCTACCCAAGCCCGAGTTCGAATGGAAGCACCTGTCGTCAGTAATTGGAGAAGAACCGGCCCATAGTCTTTCGACCTTTGTTACGAAGGATCTAAACATTATAGAAGCAGCCAACGCCCGGCTTCTGGATCAATTGCGCGACACTTGGCGTGCGACCACCACGATGCGGTTTCAGATACTACACTTTGGCGACTCCCATGTGCAGTTAGGGTTCGCCGCACAAATAACCCGGCACCTGCTGCAGTCTCAATCTTCCAGCGCGGGGCGCGGAATGGTTTTTCCTTATTCAGTTGCCAATACTTATTCTCAAAATGACTATCGCTCGAGCTTTCGTGGGGAATGGACATCAGCCAGCAGCATGCAGCTTTCGCCGAAAATTCCGCTGGGCTTGTCCGGATTTGTGGCGCGCACAGCCAGCGACCAGGCAGGATTCAGCCTGAATTTCACGCAGCAATTTGAGACTGGACCTAAGGTCCTCAAGCTTTTGTATCGAACCAATGGGCGAGGTTACCGGCTGCGCCTAATGTCCGGCAGTGTAGTCTGGGAGGCGCAATTGTCACACGACGAGAAGTCATCATCAGGTTCAAGCAGGCTCGATATCGAACTACCCCATTTGGCCAATGTGATTCATATTGACGTGAGCAACCCAGCGCGAGGCCCTGAGGACTTCTTCGAGCTACACGGGCTGAGCATTGAAAACCTAACGCCAGGCGGCGTCTTCTACCACAACCTAGGTGTGGGCGGCGCGACCTTTGCATCCCTGCTGGCTCAGGCCCACTTTGCCTCACAGTCGGCGTGGTTCTCGCCATCCCTGATCATCCTCGATTGGGGAACGAATGACTTGATCTACCAAAATAACATTCCTCAAAAGCTTGAGCAGACCATCGTCGATACTATCCAGAAAGTCAGAGCACAGCATCCTAATACTCTGATCCTGATGACCTCTGTGCAGGACATGTACTTTCGCCGCAGGCCGATCAATGCCGCCTGGGACTTCACCCAGCTGATTAGGCGCCTGGCCCAGGAAAATGACTGCCTTTTTTATGACTGGTACCGGGTAGCTGGCGGGCTTGATGCTATGCGTACCTGGTATGCCTATGGCCTCGCCAAGCCGGATCACGTGCATCTCACGGCAGCCGGTTATGCGGTCAAGGGCGAGCTGCTAGGCCAATCCATCCTTAATGCGGTCGCCTGGCGCGACGCGAACCCAGATGCCCCGCGTTTGTGGGCAGCCTCGCAGTTGGGCGAAGCGCCGCATTCGGTTTCAGCCTGGCTGAAATCGACGCATGCGTTTGAAAGGCGCCCTGACCTGATTGAGTTGCTGAATTCTCCTACGCAGGATCAATCGCCTTAAAGCTTGTTAAAGACATTCCAGAACGGATACCACCTAGCTACAGAATTATTGCTCTCGAATTGGCTAAGAAGTGGTTTCCGCTTTACCAAGAAAAGTCTCTGATTTCGGACGACCCAACTCCTTAACTTTTTTTACTTTATTCGTCAGGTTAGGGCTTTCTGCCATTATGTCGTGTTCAATCCCCCGCGCCGGCGATGGCGGGGAAGAATTTGGCCTGCCCCCTTTGAAGTGGTCCGACCTGAAGTATGGTTTTGACCACGGAGGAGAAGGGGAATGGCTAGGAAACGGCATAGTGCTGAAGAGATAGTTGGGAAGCTACGGCAGGTTGATGTGCTGCTGGCACAGGGCAAGCCTGTTGCGGATGCGGTCCGGGCGATAGGGGTTACGGAAGTAACCTACTACCGCTGGCGCAACGAGTATGTCGGTCTTAAGGGCGACCAGGTTAAACGCCTGAAAGAACTAGAGGCTGAGAACACACGACTTCGGCGTGCGATCTCGGACCTGACGTTGGACAAGCTGATATTGCAGGAAGCCGCTCGGGGAAACTTCTAAGCCCCGCGCGTCGCCGCGCGTGTGTAGATCATGTTGTTACAGAGCTGGGTGTTCCGCAGAGACGGGCATGCTTGGCGCTAGGACAGCATCGGTCCACACAGCGCAAGATGTCGACCACGCCCGACGATGAAGAGGCTTTGACAGCCGACATCATCGAGTTCGCCCGCCAGTATGGCCGCTACGGATACCGCCGGGTTACGGCGCTTCTGCGGTCATCTGGGTGGAGGGTTAACAAGAAGCGGGTTGAACGGATCTGGCGTCGTGAGGGGCTTAAAGTTCCAGCAAAACAGCCCAAACGTGGACGTCTGTGGCTAAATGACGGCTCGTGTATCCGCCTTCGGCCAGAACGCCCCAACCATGTGTGGTCCTACGACTTTGTCGCCGACCGCACCCATGACGGAAAGGCATTCCGGATGCTTTGCATTATCGATGAGTTCACACGCGAAGCGATTGCCATCCGCGTGGCCCGGTCTCTGAAGTCCACCGATGTGATTGAAGCGCTGTGCGATCTCTTTGTAGAGCGTGGTATCCCGGCTCACATACGATCTGACAACGGTCCAGAGTTTGTTGCCTTAGCTCTGAGGGAGTGGATTGCTGCTGTGGGCGCCAAGACTGCCTATATCGAACCAGGAAGCCCTTGGGAGAATGGCTACTGCGAAAGCTTCAACGGCAAGCTGCGGGACGAACTGCTCAACGGCGAGATCTTCTACACTCTCAAGGAGGCGAAGACCGTTATCGAAGCCTGGCGGAGGCACTACAACACCGTCCGCCCGCACTCATCGTTGGGATACCGACCACCGGCACCGCAGGCCACAGTCTGGCCGCCAGATCAGCCGGCTAGCAACGGGATGGTGCAAATGATGCCCTTAAACTAACATACCAACTGGGCCACTCAGTGGGGGCCGGTCAGCGCGGATGGTGCGCGAAGATCGCGAACGGAATCGACGCCACATAGATCAAAAGCCCGATGGTCATGGTCGCCCAGGGCCAGGCGATCAGCGCCGCCGCCAGCAGAGCGAAGAAAACCCCGGCCAGCACGCGATGCTGGCGCTGCAGCTTCATGTATTTGATCGACGGCGTCGGCAGCCGGCTGACCATCAGCACCGAGGTTATGGCGATCATCACGCCGGAGACCCAGGGCTGGCGCACCAAGGGATCGTTCCAATGGAACGAGATCAGCAGCGGCAGCAGCATCATGCAGGCGGCGGCCGGTGTCGGCAGGCCGGTGAAATAGGGATTGCCCTTGGTGGCGCCTTCGTCGCGCACGCTTTCGACATTGAAGCGCGCCAGGCGGATGGCGCCGCAGGCGCAGAAGATCAGGGCGGCGATCCAGCCGGCATGTCCCATCTGCACCAGGCTCCAGCGGTACATGATGATCCCCGGGGCGACGCCAAAGCTCACCAGATCGGCGAGGCTGTCGAGCTGCGCCCCGAAGCGGCTGTCGGCGCCGAGCAGGCGCGCGGCGCGCCCGTCCAGCATGTCCAGGATGCCGGCGCAGATGATGAAGGTGACCGCGATTTCCCATTTGCCATCGATGGCGAAGCGGATGGCGGTGATGCCCGATGCCAGCGCCAGCAAGGTCAGCGAACTGGGTACCAGCTTGCCGATGGAGATATCTTCCAGCCGTTCCAGGCGCGCGGCCACGATCTGGCGGGCGCGTTTGCGGCGGGAGATGCGATCCGGCTCGGACACGTCAGTTCCTTTTATACGAAGCGGGCCAGGATGGTTTCGCCGGCCACAGTCGTGATCCCCGGCGTCACCAGGATTTCCGTGCCCGGCGGCAGGAAGACATCCACCCGGCTGCCGAAGCGTATGATGCCAAATCGCGCACCGCGCTGCACCCCCTGGCCCTGGGTCAGGTCGCAGACAATCCGGCGCGCCACCAGCCCGGCAATCTGCACCACCGCCAGGTCGCGCGCTCCGTCATCGCCATCAGGACGCAGGCGGATGGACATGCGCTCATTGTGGATGCTGGCCTTGTCGAAGGACGCGTTGAAGAACTTTCCCGGCCGGTAGGCCTTGGCGATCACCTGGCCCGATACCGGGTTGCGGTTCACATGCACATTGAAGACGTTCATGAAAATGGAAAGACGCGGGCGCGGGGCGTCGCCCATCTCCAGTTCGGCGGGCGGCACCGCCTGCACGATGGGCAGCAGCTTGCCATCGGCGGGACAGATGATCAGGCCGGGACCGTCGGGGGCCTTGCGCTCCGGATCGCGGAAGAAGGCGATGCACCAGATGGTGACAGGCAGCAGCAGCCAGCCCAGCCAGGATGCGAACAGGAAGGCCAGCAGGTTCACCGCCGCGAAGAGCGCGATAAACGGATAACCCTCACGATGAATCGGAAGATTCACAGTGCGCTTCCTTTTTTGGTCGCTCCGGCTCGGGCGCGGAGCGCCCATTTGTTTAAATGGCGCGCGTCGCGCGCCGGGGCCGACGCTCGTGCGATAAACGGATAGCCTTCTTTGTGGATCGGCATCGGCACAGCTCCAAAGCAAAAGGGCAGCCGACCTGCCTGGTCGCAGCGGCTGCCCCCTTCTCAAGCTTATATCAGGCGGTGCGGTTGCCCGTGAAGGGGAACGAGCCGAATGAGCCGGCCTTGACGCTGCCGGACAGTTTGTCGCCATCCACCGCGCCGGTGAAATCCAGGGTCATGGGCATGGGCGAGGAGATCTTGGCCGACCAGCTCAGATTGTTGCCGTCAACCTTGCCGTTTTCCAGCGGGCCGGAACCCTGGGCGGCGGCCTGCATGCCGGTCAGCGTGCCGCCGCTGGTGGCGAGGTCCAGGGTGGCCTTTTGCGCGCCCATCGGCGAATTGATGGTGATTTCCCATTTTCCGTCCACGGCCATGGCTTTTTCCTCCAGATAACCGGCGCATCTAAGGGTGCCATGGACGGGGGCGCAAGAGGGCTGTACAGGTCTCGCCCACATGTCACGCAAGACCATCATATTGCCCAAGGGCCGCCGCGCCCGTGGCGGCTCGCCCTGGATTTTTTCCAACGAAGTCCGCATGGATGAAGCCGCCAAGGCCATCGCGCCCGGTGCGGTGGTCAATGTGCGGGGCGAGGATGGGCGCGCCTTCGGCACCGGCTATTTCAATCCCAAAAGCCTGATCGCGGTACGGCTGCTGGCCGAGGAATGCGATGTCACAATTGATGCCGCTTTCTTTGCAGAGCGGATCACGCGCGCGGTGGCGCTGCGCACCGCCTTTTATGACAAGCCCTTCTATCGCCTGTTCCATGCCGAAGGCGATGGCGTGCCGGGCCTGGTGATCGACCGTTTTGGCGACACGCTGAGCGTGCAGATCGGCACCGCCGGCATGGAGAAGCAGCAGACGGCAATCCTGATGGCGCTCGATCAGGTGCTGAAGCCCAAGACCGTGTTGCTGCGCGCCGATGCGCCCAACCGGACGCTGGAAGGGCTGGACAGTTATGTGAAGCTGGCCAAGGGCGAAGGCCACCGCATCGCGGTGGAGGAAAATGGCGTGCGCTATATCGCCGACCTGCAGGAAGGCCAGAAGACCGGCTGGTATTATGACCAGCGCGACAACCGTGCCTTCATCGCCGCTCTCGCCAAGGGCAAGAGCGTGCTGGACGCCTATTCCTATACCGGGGGCTTTGGCATCGCCGCCGCCAGGGCGGGCGCCAAGGAAGTGGTGTGCCTGGATTCCAGCGCCCCGGCGCTGGCGCTGGCCGAAGAAAGTGCCCGCGCCAATGGCGTTTCCATCCAGGCAGTGAAAGCCGATGTGTTCGAGGAACTGGCGCGCCTGAAAGCGGCAAACGAAAAATTCGACATTGTGGTGGCCGACCCGCCCCCCTTCGTGAAATCCAAGAAAGACCTGGAACCGGGCGCCAAGGCCTACCGCAAGCTGGCGCGCATGGCCGCCGACGTCACCGCCCCGGGCGGGTTCCTGCTGATCGCTTCCTGCTCGCACAATATTCCGGCCGAACGGTTCGCGGCGGAATGCGCGCAAGGATTGCTGCGCACGGAACGCCGCGCGGCGCTGATCCGCCAGGCGGGCGCGGGCGCCGACCATCCGGTGCATCCGCTGCTGCCGGAATCGGCCTACTTAAAAGCGCTGGTTTACGCCCTAGATTGAGATTTGCGTGCCGAGTTCAACCACGCGGTTGGTCGGCAGATGATAGAAGCGCGCCGGCGACAGCGCCGCGCCGGCGATGGCGCGATAGAGGCGATTGCGCCAGACGCCCAGCTCCGAACGCTCGGCCGGCACCAAGGTTTCGCGGCCGATGAAAAAGGTCGCGGTGTCGACATCCAGCGCCAGGCCGAAGCGGCGGGCGTCTTCCAGCGCCTGGGGCACATCCGGCGTCTCGTAGAAACCGTGATGAATCCGCACGGTGTAAAAGCCCTTGCCCAGCTTTTCGACTTCCAGGCGCTGCGCCGGGGCCACCAGGGGCGTGTCCTCGACCACCACATTCACGATCACCACCCGCTCGTGCAGCACCTTGTTGTGTTTGAGATTGTGCAGCAGGGCACCGGGCACGATATCGGTGCGCGACGACAGGAACACGCCCAGCCCCGCCACGCGGGTGGTGCTCTTGTCGGCGCGTTCCAGGAACAGCGACAGGGGCAGGGATTCACTGCGCACCTTTTCCAGATGCACGCGGCGGCCGCGGCGCCAGGTGTCCATCGCGATGAAGACCGCGAAGGCGATCAGCAGTGGCAGCCAGCCGCCTTCGGGAATCTTCAGGGCGTTGGAGATGAAGAAGATCATGTCGCTGACGCCCATGGCGCCGAACAGCCCGACCACAAGCCATGGCGCCCAGCGCCACTGCTTGTTGGCCACGATGCCGGCATTGAAGGCGTCGATGACCATGACGCCCGTCACCGCGATGCCATAGGCGGCGGTCAGGGCTTCCGAACTGCGGAACAGCAGCACGATCAGCACCACGCCGGCGCATAGCAGCAGGTTCATGCGCGGCACATAGATCTGGCCGTAATCGGTGGCGCTGGTGTGGCGGATTTCCATGCGCGGCAGCTGGCCCAGCTGCACCGCCTGCTGGGTCATGGAGAAGACGCCGGTGATCACCGCCTGCGAGGCGATGATGGCGGCCAGGGTGGCCAGCAGCACCATGGGCATGTGCGCCCAGCCCGGTATCACCGAAAAGAAGGCGTGCTCGGCGTCGGCGGGATTGCGCAGCAAGGCCGCGCCCTGGCCGAAATAATTCAGCAACAGCGCGGGGAACGCCACAAAATACCAGGCGAGCTGGATCGGCTTGCGGCCGAAATGGCCCATATCCGCATAGACCGCTTCGCACCCCGTCACCGCCAGCACCACCGCGCCAAGGCTGACGAACGCCACCCAGGGTTCGTTGAGGAACATCATCAGCGCATACCAGGGATTGATCGCCGCCAGGATGGACGGATTCTTGAGCAGCGAGACCAGGCCGAAACCCGCAAGGGTCACGAACCAGAGCAGCATCAATGGGCCGAACAACACGCCCAGCTTGTGGGTGCCGCGGCTCTGGATCACGAACAGGCCGATCAGGATGATCAGGGCCAGCGGCACCACCAGATGCGAGAAGGCGTTGCTGTCGACATTCAGGCCTTCAACCGCCGACAGCACGGTGATGGCCGGGGTCAGCATGCCGTCGCCGAAGAACAGCGCCAGCCCGACAAGGGCGCCGACGCCGATCAGGTTCTTGGTGCGCCGGGTCAGGCCCGAGGACCGATGCGCCAGCGCGGCCAGCGCCAGGGTGCCGCCTTCGCCGTCATTGTCGGCGCGCATGATGATCAGGACGTATTTCACCGTCACCACCAGGATCAGCGCCCAGAAGATCATCGACAGCGATCCCATCACCGCGATGTGGTTGGGAACGCCGCCCTGGGTGGCCAGCACGGTGGCCTTCAAGGCGTAAAGCGGGCTGGTGCCGATATCGCCGAACACCACGCCCAGCGCGCCGAGCGACAGGCCGAGGGTTTTTCCCTTGTGCGCTTTGCCGCCACCGTCCGGCACACCTGCATGGGGCGGCACGGGCGTGCCGATCGGCTCGGGCGACAGGCCGCTCATGTCAACAGGCCGCTCATGTTGGAGGAGGTGGTCACGGGGTGATGCGGCTTTGCATGAAAGGAGAACGCGGCCCCTGCGCCTGGGTTTGCCAATTTTTATGGCATGTGCGGCGGGACCATATTCCTGCCCTTCGCCCGCTCAAAGAGGGGCGAGGCACAATAGCGCAGTTTTGCGCAAATATCTGCAGGGATTAGTTTATTTCACCGGCCAGGGCGCGGCTGCCGGGATTGCCGCCGACCGGGCGGGCCACCAGATCGGGCCGGTCGCCCTTGGTATCCGGCGCGTCTTCGCGGTCGTCCACATCGCTGTCCGAGCCGATAAAGCCGCGCACCGCAAAGACCTTGCTGCCCCAGCCGCCGGTCTTGATGTTGAAGATCCGCACCTGCGACCAGTCATTGTCGGCACTGACATCCATCACCGGATTGTTCACATAGATCGAGCCGTCATTCAGCCAGTTGGCGTGATCGATGCGAATCTCGCGCGCCGACACCAGATTGCGCACCACCGCGACATGGCCGTGCGCGGGGCCGGCGTAATCATGCAGCACCATCACCGCGCCTTTTTCGGGCGCCGAGCCGCGCGGATACTTGCCTTCCGCCTGGTCCCACCAGGTGTAGGCGTCGCCGAAGATTTTGACTTTGGAATGCTGCCGGGCGTAGGGCACGCATTGCAGCGGCTTCTGGCTTTCGCCCTGCACAACGCTGCGGCCGGTCTTGTGCGGCATCTCGCTATATTCCATCGGAGTGCTGGCGCAGCCTTCCAGGCCGAGCGCCAGCAACGCCGCAACTGCCAGTTTCGCGATGGTTCGCATTGCCCGCGTCATCCCTTGCCCGGCCTGACGCTAAAGCACCCCGCGCAAAGGAGGGGTTAGTGCGAAAAGCCGGATTTGAAAGATTAGAAGGCGCGGGAAATCTTTAAGATGTTGTTAAGGGTGAGGCGTGGCAGGCCAAAAGGCCTGCGAAACGGTCCAGTGGACCGTTTCGAGCGGCGAACGCCGCGAGCTTGGGCGAGCGGCCGGGCGAAAAACCGGCCTTGCCCTGGGCTACTCGCCCGGTGTGATCTGCTGGCGCGCCGTCTTGGGCGATCCCGCCGCGCCCATGGCGCCGATGGAAACCAGCCCCGACACCGCGAAGAAGAAGAACAGTGCGTTCCAGTTGGATTCGGCAAAGGCGAAGGCGGGCAGCAAGAGGCCTACGATCAGTTCGGGGGCGCCGCGCCAGCCGCCCTTCTGGATTTCGCCCACCCGGGTGGTGCGGTTGAAATCCATGCGGCTGGAGAAGAAGGCTTCAAAGGTGGCGCGGGTGTTGGCCAGGATCAGGCCGGAAGGGAACACCACCGCCAGCAGCAGCGACGGCACCAGCTTGGCTTCGCGATGACGCTCGAGCATGCGCTGGCCGAGATACAGATAGCCAATGGAAGAAAAGATGCCGAGCGCGGTGACCAGAAGGCCCAGGCCCGCGACGCCCGGATAATAGACAACGCCCATATACATCAGCGTCAGCGAGATGACGGCGCTGGCGAAGGCCAGCATGTAGAAAGCGAACTGGCACATCTGCATGGTCATGGCCGCCTTCTTCCAAAGCGGCAGGGCGCTGGCCCAAAGCTGCGGCAGAAGCTTGCGCGCCACCTGGGCATGGCCCTTGGTCCAGCGTGCCTGCTGCGCCCGCCAGGCGGCGGCGGTCTGCGGCAGTTCACCCGGCACCACCAGGTCCGACACCATGGCACCGCGCCAGCCCTGCATCATGCAGCGCATGGACAGGTCGAGATCTTCGGTCAGCGTGTCGCCGGTCCAGCCGCCGCCCTGTTCAATGGCGGTGCGGTTCCACACGCCCGCACTGCCGTTGAAAGACAGCGGCATGCCGGCGCGGAAGCGCGCTTCCTGTTCGACGGCGAAATGGGAATCCAGCAGCAGGCCCTGCACCCGCGTCAGCCAGTTGGCGGCGCGGTTGGCGTGGCCCCAGCGCGACTGTACGAAGGCAAGTCCGCTGTCGGCGATCAGCACGGGAACGGTGCGATGCAGGAAATCGCGCGGCGGCACGAAGTCGGCATCCAGGACCGCCACTAAGGGCGCGTCGGAATGGGCCAGGCCGAAGGCGAGGTTGCCGGCCTTGAAGCCCTTGCGGTCGCCGCGGCGCAGAATGTGGAAATTGATATCGTCCGGCACCACCGCGCGAACGGCGGCGGCCAGCGCCTCATGGCCTTCGCTGTCGCCGTCATCCAGCAGCTGGATGGTCAGCCGGTCTTTCGGCCAGTCCATGCGCGCGGCGGCGGCGGCGACGCGCACCGCCAGATGGCCTTCATTGCAGACGGGAAGCTGCACCAGCACATGCGGGAGCTCGGCCTCGGCCAGCGTGGCGCGGCGCAGTTTGGGGCTTTTGCGGAAAACCCGCACCCACGCCAGCCCTGCAAGCTGGACGGACAGGGTGCAGACCGAAATCAGAATCAGGCAAAGGGCCGATTGCAGGAATATCGAAAGACCGTACATGGCGATCGTTCAGGCCCCCAGAAACCCATTATTGGACCGGCTGCGTGCCGGGCTGCGGCCCATATTTGAGCCTTCCCGGCCCTTGTGGGCCGGACAGGGCGAACTTCCACTGACCGGAGGCCTTTAGCAAGAGGGTGCAGTGCAAAATGACCCTTTGCCTTTGGGGAAACCCCGCAAATTCAAGGTCCTGCGGACGGGAACAGTGGCCAAAGCCGCTGTCGGAACTGGGATTTGGCCATACCCGTTACTATATTAACCGGATCAACCGCGAGGGGCGCGGACAGGAGCTTGTAATGACCATTGCGAATGTTTTCCCCCGGCGCCGCACGCGGGGGCTGGTTTTGGGCCTGGGTCTGGCTTTGGGGCTGGCCGGGTGCATGACGGCCACTCCCTATGCGCCGCGCCTGGAAGGCCAGGCCACCGGCTATACCGACCGCGCGCTGGCGCAGAACCGCTACCGCATCACCTTCACCGGCAATACCGCCACGCCGCGTGAAACCGTGGAGTCCTATCTCCTGCTGCGCGCAGCAGAAGTGACACGGGCGGTGGGCTCCAGCAATTTCATCTTCGACACCCGCAACACCCGCGCCAACACTTCGGTGCAGACGGTGCCCTATGGCCCGCCGCCCGATCCCTTCTGGGGTTACCGCCGCGGCTTTGGCTATTGGGGCGGCTGGGGCTTTCCCTATGACCCGATGATGGATGTCGTGGTGCGCACCAACTACGAGGCCTATGCCGAGATCGTGCTGCTGACGCCCGAACAGGCGGCCAAGGAGCCGCGCTCGCTGAATGCGCAGGATGTGATTTCCCGTATTGGGCCGGAAGCGGCACCTAAGCCACCGGCTTAACCCGCAGCACGAATTCGCTGAAGCCATCGCGCGAGGCCACGCTTTCAACGGCGTGGCCTTCGCCGTGGCACATGTGCGGTATGTCCACCACCCCCATGGGATCGTCGCACCATACCGTCAGCACGGTGCCGGGCGGCAACTGCGTCAGCTTCTTCTTCGCCAGCAGCGCGGGGAGCGGACATTTCAGTCCGCGAAGGTCCAGTGCCTCATCCATGCCCATATCTTGATTAGAACGGGTGCCGGGCTCAAGCTGCGAGTCGGGAGAGAAACGGGCATGGGCCTGACAAGCGCGATAAAGCGCGAAGCCATCTACATCGGCACTATCGCGCGCACCTTGTGGCTGCTGCGGCTGGTCAAGCCTGATGCCACGCGCACCATCGTGGATATTGTGGAAGCCCAGGCCTTAAAGCGCCCCGGCCATATCGCGATCTATTGTCTCGATCACACCATGACCTATGCCCAGATGGACGCGCGGGCAAACCGCTATGCCCATTGGGCGCTGTCGGCGGGGATCGGGCGGGGCGATTGCGTCGCGCTGCTGATGGAAAACCGCCCCGACTATATCTGCGCCTGGCTGGGAATGTTCAAAGTCGGGGCGCAGGTGGCGCTGATCAACACCAACCTGCAGGGCGCCGCGCTGGCCCATTCCATCGCCATCTCCGGCGCCCGCCACGCCATTGTCGGTGCCGAGCTGGCGCTGAATTTCCGCGAGGCGCCGTTTGAAACCCGGCCAACCGAGTGGGTGGAGGGCGACAACGGCAATCTGAGCGCCGCGCTGGCTACCGCGCTGGATACAACCGTGGGCAAAGAGCATCGCGCCGGCATCACGCTGAAAGACCGCGCCTTCTATATCTATACCTCCGGCACCACCGGCATGCCCAAGGCCGCCAATTTCAGCCATATGCGCATGCTGTTCATGATGAGCGGCTTTTTCGGCGCGCTCAGGCCAAGCGACACCGACCGCATCTATGATCCCCTGCCGCTCTATCATTCCACCGGCGGAGTGTGCGCCGTGGGGCTGGCCTTCTTCTCCGGCGGCGCGCTGATCCTGAAGCGCAAGTTCTCGGTGCATGAATTCTGGCCCGACATCCACAGATACGGCGCCACCATGTTCGAATATATCGGCGAACTCTGCCGCTATCTGCTCAATGCGCCGCCTTCGCCGCTGGAGCGCGGCCACAAGATACGCGCCATCACCGGCAACGGTCTGCGCCCCGAAATCTGGCGCGAATTCCAGAGCCGCTTCGCCATTGCGCGCGTCGTGGAATTCTATGGCTCCACCGAAGGCAATGTCTCGATGCTGAATTACGACGGCACGGTCGGCGCGGTGGGGCGGGTGCCGGATTATCTGGAATGGCTGCTGCCAAGCCGGGTGATCCGGTTTGACGTGGAAAGCGAAATGCCGGTGCGCGGCCCCAATGGACTTTGCATCGAATGCGAAGCCGATGAGGTGGGCGAGACCATCGGCGGCATCTCAAAACGCGCCGGACGGGGTTTTGAGGGCTACAGCAACAAGGCCGACAGCGACAAAAAGATTCTGCGCGATGTGTTCAAGCACGGCGATGCCTGGTTTCGCACCGGCGACCTGATGCGGCGCGACGCGCATGGCTATTTCTATTTTGTCGACCGCATCGGCGACACCTTCCGCTGGAAGGGCGAGAATGTCTCCACCGGGGAAGTGGGCGAGGCGCTGGCGGCGGTGCCCGGCATAATGGAAGCCAATGTCTATGGCGTGACGGTGCCCGGCGTCGATGGCCGCGCCGGCATGGCCTCGCTGGTGGTGAATGGCGATTTCGCGCTGGACGATCTGCCGACGCGGTTGAAGGCGAGGCTGGCGCCGTATGCGCGCCCCATCTTCCTGCGCCTGGCGCCGCAGATCGTGGTCACCGGCACCTTCAAGCAGCGCAAGGTGGACCTGGTGCGTGAGGGCTTCGATCCCGCCGCGATCTCCGATCCGCTGTATTTCCTCGATCCCGCTACGGCCAAGTATGAGCGCCTGACGTCGGAGCGTTACGCCGATATCGTGGCGGGGCGTGTCAAGCTTTAGAAGCGACCGACGACCCGAGCGTAAGAGAGGGCCCGTCTGGCGCGACCAAAACTAAGCGAAATCCTTCGCCAGCGCGGCGCGCGTTTCGATGCCCAGCACCGCCATGTGTCCGTAATTCTTGTGGCTGACGCCCAGCACCACCCGCTCGGCGCCATTCTTGAAATGCGCGATCTGTTCGGCGGTCAGCTTGAAGCGCAGCCAGTGCACCGATGAGGTCTTGCCGTCCGGTGTGGTGCGGTCATCATATTCGGTGGGGGTGGCGCGGATCACGTCGCCGCCGATTTCCAGGAACACACTTTCCTCGATGCCGCCCAGGGTCAGCAAAGTGGCGCTGCGGCGCTTTTCATCCTCGATTTCCAGCATCAGGGTGGCGATCAGTTCGTCGCCCTGCGGGATCAGCGGATTGTAGGCTGCCAGCTCGCCCGGAATCTGTTCCGCGCCGCCTTTTTCGATGCGCAGCATTTCCTGCACCTGCAGCCACATGGTGGCGTAATTCTCGAAATAGAAGGTGGCGAAAGGCCCGACCTCGATCCGCCGCAGCTTCTTCATCGGGATAAGATTGGCCTTCAGCGCCTTGCGCTGCTGGTCATACTCCGCCGGCGACAGAATGTCGGCCGGCGTGATTGTGCGTTGGGTCTCAGACATCTTTCGATTCATTTTTCAGGCCGTAAGCACGGGCCATGATCTGGATGGGATGCTCCGGCTCGCGCGCCGGGGTGTCTGTATGTGCCACGATATGCGCCGCCGCCAACGGGCAATCCGACACAATATGGCCGCGCGCCTGGCTGTTGGCGGCGCGAAACACCGGGCGGCCCACTTTTACGCCGACGTCATGGGTCGGCTTGACCACGCCGAAGGTGCCGCCATGGCCCGAGCAGCGCTCGATCACATCCACGGGCGTCTCCGGAATCATCTTCAGCATCTCGGCCGCCTTGGGGCCCATATTCTGGGCGCGGGCGTGGCAGGCCAGGTGCACGGTGACGCCTTCGGGCAGGGGCGTCAGGCCGCCGGGCAATCCGTCTTTCTTGGCCACATCCACCACATACTCATCGATGTCGAAGGTGTGATCGGCGACTTTGCGGACATTCTCGTCATCCGGCGCAATCAGCGCCCATTCGAATTTCAGCATCAAGCCGCAGGAGGCGGTCAGCGCCACAATGTCGTATCCCTCGTCGATCAGCTTCACCAGCTCCTTCGACACCTTGGCGGCGTTGCTGGCGACGCGCGCCAGCTCGGCCTGTTCCAGGAAGGGCATGCCGCAGCAGCCGGGATAGGCGACCTTCGTTTCCACCCCGATATGGTTGAGCACGGCGCGGGCATCCATGCCCGTCTCCGGCTTGTTGTAGTTGACGAAGCAGGTGGCATAGAGCGCGGCCTTGCGCTTGCCGAAAGCGGGCGCGTTCGGATTGACCGTGCCTTCACTGTGTTTGTCGGCGGAAACAAATGTACGGCTGTGGAATTTCGGCAGCGGCGCCTTGGCGTCGATGCCGGCGACCGCTTCCATCACCGGGCGGGTCAGCTTGTTGTCCGTCTTGCTGGCCCAGTTGACCAGCGGCGCGATCGGGCGCGCCAGGGTGCCGTTGCGGTCCATCTCGGCCAATTGCTTCTGGATGAATTCATTCTTGTTCTTGCCGGCATTGGCAAAGCGATGGCGCAGCATCAGGTGCGGGAAGTCCAGCATGAAGGGATGTGGCGGCACATAGGGGCATTTGGTCATGAAGCACATGTCGCAAAGCGTGCAGGCCTCGACCACCGGCTTGAAGTCTTCCGATGCCAGATGTTCGACCTCTTCCTGCGGGCTGTTGTCGATCAGGTCGAACAGGCGCGGAAAGGAATCGCAGAGATTGAAGCAGCGGCGGCAGCCATGGCAGATGTCGAAGACCCGGCGCATCTCCGCATCCAGCTTCACCGGATCGGCGAAATCCGGATCCTGCCACTTGATGATCTCGCGGGTAGGGGCGTCGAGACTGCCTTCGCCGGTCATGCAATATCCGCCTTCGCAATGGCTGAAAGAAAAACAGCCGCGCAGGTGTTCCCGCGCGGCTGTTGTTGTCTAATGCGTCAAGCTACTTGCCCAGCGTGTCGAGGGCCTTCTGGAAGCGGCCGGCATGGCTCTTCTCGGCCTTGGCCAGGGTCTCGAACCAGTCGGCGATTTCGTCAAAGCCTTCGCCGCGCGCGGTCTTGGCCATGCCCGGATACATGTCGGTATATTCGTGGGTCTCGCCCGCGATGGACGCCTTGAGGTTGGCGTCGGTGGCGCCGATCGGCTCGCCGGTGGCCGGATCGCCGACTTCTTCGAGATATTCGAGATGGCCATGGGCATGGCCGGTTTCGCCTTCCGCGGTGGAGCGGAACACGGCGGCGACATCGTTGTGGCCTTCGACGTCAGCCTTCTGCGCGAAATAGAGATAGCGGCGATTCGCCTGGCTTTCGCCCGCGAAGGCCTCTTTGAGATTTTCCCAGGTCTTGGTGTCTTTCAGTGCGGGCATGCGCCTTCTCCATGAAACTTGCGGCGCGAAGATTGTTCCTCGCCCGCAAGGCTGTCAACGGATTAGAACGATTCTAAACTGTGAGAATGATTCGCAGGAAGCGGTCTTATTATGATCGCGCCGGACGTCCCCCCGGCTGCTCGGGGCGCCGGGACGCTCCTAGGCGCGTTTCACGCGCACCACGACATCGACGCGGTCCACCGAAAGGCCCGGCGGCGGTGCGGGAACACCTGCCACCGCGATGGTCTCCCCGGGAATGTCGATCAGCATGCCTTCGCTTTCCAGGAAGAAATGCTGGTGGTCGCCGGTATTGGTGTCGAAATAGCTGCGGGAGGCATCCACGATCACCTGACGCAGCAGCCCGGCCTCGGTGAACTGGTGCAGGGTGTTGTAGACGGTGGCGAGCGACACTTTCACGCCCGCGCCGGCCACTTCGTCATGCAGACTTTCCGCCGTCACATGGCGGTCGCAGGTCTTGAACAGCAGGCTGGCAAGCTCCACCCGCTGGCGGGTGGGGCGAAGTCCGGCATGGCGCAGCTTGGCGGTCGCCGTGGCGGCCGCACCCTTTCCGGTGTCACGCAAAGTCTTGCCCATGGGGCGTTTCCTTTTGCGCCCCCAACCTGTCCGGTTGTGGGCAACCCTGCTAAACTACTTCAAAGATATATGTTAGAACGCTTCTAAGCAACAAGGGTCGTTTCGCGGTAGCCCATTTGCCCCTTTTGGGGTAGGGAACCCCAAGGGAAATGCCTGAGTTTTCAAGGGACAGGAAAAGTGGACCAGCCGTTGCGGAAATCCAGTTTTGACCTTCAGGGCCTTCTGGCCTGCGCCCATGGCGACCTGTTCGGTCCCGGCAACGCCCAGCTGCCCCTGCCTCCCATGCTGATGTTCGACCGCATCACCTCGATCACGGCCGATGGCGGCGATGCCGGCAAGGGCGAGATCATCGCCGAATTCGACATCAACCCCGACCTCTGGTTCTTCAAATGCCATTTCGAAGGCGATCCGGTGATGCCGGGCTGCCTGGGCCTGGATGCCCTGTGGCAGCTGGTCGGCTTTTTCCTGGGCTGGATGGGCGGCCAGGGCCGCGGCCGCGCGCTGGGCGTGGACGAGGTGAAGTTCACCGGCATGGTGCTGCCCACCGCCAAGAAGATCACCTACATCATCAATCTCAAGCGCGTGATCATGCGCAAGCTGGTGCTGGGCATCGCCGACGGCATCATGCAGGTGGACGGCAAAGTCATCTATGAAGCCAAGGGCCTGCGGGTCGGTCTGTTCACCGATACGGCTGCCCTGGCGCCGGCGCCAGCTTCGGCCTGACGCCTGAGCAGAGGATTCCCATGAGAAGAGTGGTCGTCACCGGCCTCGGCATCGTGTCTTCCATCGGCAACAATGCCGAAGAAGTCACCGACTCGTTGCGCCATGCCCGCTCGGGCATCGTCGCGGCGGAAGATTATATCCGCCTGGGTTTCCGATCCCAGGTGCATGGCAGCCTGAAGATCAATCTCGACGAAGTGGTGGACCGCCGCGCGCGGCGCTTCCAGGGCGACGGCGCGGGCTATTGCTGGGTGGCGATGAACCAGGCGATCGCAGACGCCGGACTGACGGAAGACCTCGTGTCCAATCCGCGCACCGGGCTGATTGCGGGATCGGGCGGCCCCAGCACCAAGGCCATCGTGCAGGCCGCCGACATCACCCGCCAGAACAATTCGCCCAAGCGGGTGGGGCCTTTCGCCGTGCCCAAGGCGATGTCCTCCACCGTCAGCGCCAACCTGTCCACCTGGTTCAAGACCAAGGGCTACAACTATTCCATCTCTTCGGCCTGCTCGACCTCGGCCAATTGCATCGGCAATGCCTTTGAGCTGATCCAGTGGGGCAAACAGGACGTAATGTTTGCGGGTGGCGGCGAGGAACTCGACTGGACGCTCAGCGAACTGTTCGACGCGATGGGCGCCATGTCTTCCAAGTACAACGCCTCGCCCGAAAGCGCGTCACGCGCCTATGACCTCAACCGCGACGGTTTTGTGATTTCGGGCGGCGGCGGCATTCTGGTTCTGGAAGAACTGGAGCACGCCAAGGCGCGGGGCGCGAAGATCCATGCCGAACTCGTGGGCTATGGCGCCACCGCCGACGGCGCCGACATGGTCGCGCCTTCCGGCGAAGGCGCGGTGCGCTGCATGCAGATGGCGCTGGAGAATGTGAAAGCGCCGGTGGACTACATCAATCCCCACGCCACCTCGACGCCGGTAGGCGACATTCCCGAGATCAACGCGATTCGGACCGTGTTCGGCGCCAAGACGCCCCCGATCAGCGCCACCAAGTCGCTCACCGGCCACAGCCAGGGCGCGGCGGGGGTGCATGAAGCGATCTACACGCTGCTGATGATGCAGAACAACTTCATCTGCGAAAGCGCCAATATCCAGACCCTGGACCCCGCTGTCGAAGGCGCCAACATCGTGCGCCAGCGCATCGACAACGCCCGGATCAATGTCGCCCTGTCGAACAGCTTCGGTTTCGGCGGCACCAATGCCTCGCTGGTCTTCCAGCGCTTTGAGAAGTGATGTCCCAGAATGGAACAGAAAACCCCGCGGGATCACATCATGGCTGAGGCCAAAACGGGAATGATGGCCGGCAAGCGGGGGCTGATCATGGGGGTGGCGAACGACCATTCCATCGCCTGGGGTATCGCCCAGATGCTGGCCAGCCAGGGCGCGGAGATCGCCTTTACCTATCAGGGCGACGCCCAGGCCAAGCGGCTGAAGCCGCTGGCTGCCTCCATCGGCTCGTCCATCGTGCTGCCCGCCGATGTCGAAAGCGACGAGCAGCTCGATGCCGTCTTTGCCTCCCTCAAGAAGGAATGGGGCACGCTGGACTTCCTGGTCCACTCTTTGGCCTTCTCGGACCGGGACGAACTCAAGGGCCGCTATGTCGATACATCCCGCGCCAATTTCGCCAGAAGCCTCGATATTTCCTGCTATTCCTTCACCGCCGTGGCCCGGCGGGCGGCATCGTTAATGTCCAGGGGCGGCAGCCTCGTGACCCTGACCTATCTGGGCGCCCAGCGCGTCATGCCCAACTACAATGTCATGGGAATTGCAAAAGCCGCGCTGGAAGCCAGCGTGCGTTACCTGGCCGCCGATCTGGGCCGCGACAATATCCGCGTCAACGCCATCTCGGCCGGTCCGATGCGCACCCTGGCGGGCGCGGCGGTGGGCGATGCCCGCACCGTGTTCAAATGGAACAAGGCGCACGCCCCGCTCAAGAGAACCGTGGAACTTAACCATGTCGGCGGCGCGGCATTGTACTTGCTTAGTGACCTGGCAGGTGGTGTCACCGGCGAAATTCATTTCGTCGACTCCGGCTTCAACGTGATCGGCATGCCGCCGACCGCGGATCTGAACGGATGGACTCCGCCCGAAAATGGCCAGGAGCATCCCGATGGGCGTGCGGATTCATGACGTAATTTTGGCGACAGCGCTGACGCTGGGTGCCGCAACCCCTGTGTTCGCCGCATGGCAGAACCAGGCTTCCGATCCCGATATCGACCGGCTGGTGCAATTGCCCCAGACCCGCGCCCGCGCGCTGGCCGATGCCCAAAGTGGCGAAGGCCGCGGCGACTGGCGCGCCATCCCGCGTGTGATGCAGCCCGAAGGGCGCTCTGTTCCCGCCAATGCCATGATCGGCAACTGGCGCTGCCGCCAGATCAAGCTGGACGGCAGCCAGCGCATGGGCGGCTTCCTCTATCCGGAAAAAGGCGCCTGGGTGTATCTGGGGCAATCGGCGGTGCGTGGCGAGCGCATCAACGCCTATTCGGGCCGCACGCCTTCGATT
>Ga0209296_1000585_pt1 | contig 31709 bp, 25 predicted proteins | sample S_130206_EF_Meta_FD_187319 | JGI IMG/M metagenome (GOLD analysis project Ga0209296, IMG submission 187319) | Freshwater microbial communities from Lake Simoncouche, Canada to study carbon cycling - S_130206_EF_MetaG (SPAdes) (version 2) | ecosystem: Environmental > Aquatic > Freshwater > Lake ... | reverse complement strand
CGGAAGTCCCAGCACTCGCTCACCAAGAATGTTGCGCATGATCTCAGACGTACCGCCTTCAATCGTGTTGGCACGAGCACGCAGAAACCGACCAGTTCGGGTGGACATTCCCGCAGACGAACGAGTCATCGGATATCCGGGTTCGTGCAGCATGCCGGCGGCGCCTTCAAGATCGACAACGGCGGCCGTGACTCGCTTCGAAAGTTCGGCCGAAGCCAGTTTGCTCACTGAACCTTCCGGGCCCGGATTCCCACCAACTGCAGACTGCTTCGCACGTGCATTTGTGAGGCGAACGATTTCAGCCTCAATCCAAAGCACCATGACACGATCACGCCAGATCTTGCACTCAACCGGCGAAAGTTGCGACTTTCGAACTGCCCACAACTTCATGAGTTCGTTGATCGGGCCAGAACCTCGCGGCGCGGGACCGCCGGCAAGGGCAACGCGCTCGTTCATGAGCGTGGTGATGGCCACACGCCAGCCATCACCCTCATCGCCAAGGCGCAAGGAGTCGTGAATGCGCACATCGGTGAGGAAAACCTCATTGAATTCCGCTTCACCGGTCATTTGGTAGAGCGGGCGAACTTCAACGCCAGGTGCGTGCATGTCCAGAACGAAATAGCTAAGACCTTTGTGCTTTGGAACATCTGGATTGGTTCGAGTCAGAAGCATGCCGTAATTGGATGTGTGCGCCAACGTCGTCCAAACCTTCTGACCGTTGACTACCCATTCATCACCATCACGAACTGCGCGACTCGGAATGCCCGCAACATCGGAGCCGTGGGTAGGTTCTGAAAATAGCTGACACCACACATCTTCACCAGTGAAGATTTTTCGGATGTGCTTCTGTTTCAATTCATCGCTGCCATAAGCCAGAACGGTTGGCGCGCCCATTCCGATGCCGATGGGGTTGATGCGCAGGTCTTCATAGTTCACGCCATGTGAGCGAAGCACCGCATCGATCACGGCCTGCTGACCACGGTTGCCGCCCAAGCCACCGAATTCCTCGGGGAAGTGCACCATCGCCAAACCAGCGTCGTATTGCTTGCCGCGAAACGCGAACTGATCGTCGAGGAGGTCGCGGTTTTCCTCAACCAGTTCCTCGGTGCGCTTCGCCAGATCCTGATCTTCGTACATGGGCCCTCAAAGATGTTCGGAAAAGTATTTCAGCAGGTTCAAGCTCCCTAGCTCGCCTCCCACTACAGGACTGCATCGTGTCACCCAAACTGCGGTTCAACCAGCCAAAGGGCCAAATCAATCGTCTTGTTCAGACCTCGAGAACGAATCCTCGGTCGACGATGACTCGAAAGCGTTCGTTTGGCGAGAGTCATCCTCTTGCGTCTGTTTTCCAGGCTTGGTCGTGGTCGTGGTCGGCTTCGTCGTCGTGGTCGTGGTCGTAGGCGACTTCGTGGTTCTTGTCGGCCTTGAGGGTGCCGTAGTGCTCGTACTTGGCCCCGAGGCTCCACCTGGACCACCCGGAGCCGAACTGCCATTGGCCCCAGGGTCGACCGAAACCGTGGGTGTGCTCGAGGAACTCCTCGGGGTTGATCCCCCAGTGGTTCCGCTTCCGTTGGTCGAACTGCTCGCCGGATTCTGCTGCTTCTCAACCTTCTCTTGGGCTGGGTTCGGAAGATCGATACCAACCACTTGCACGACATCAGCCACAATTTGCTGGACCGGATCGGGAAGATCGCCAACCGCAGCGACAGCCATCAACGCACCAGCGCCACACATCGTGAGCCATCCAATCAGTCCGATTGAGGCCAAAGTGCCAAAGATGCGACGTCCGACGCGCACAAGTACAGGCGACCCCGACTCAGCGCTGACTTTTGCCATCTCGGACAAACGTTCCATCAGAGTGCTCGAGGGTGTAGAGAATGATTCATCGGCTGACCGCTGCATGCGGTCGCGGAGTTTCCGCTTAGAGATCATGATTCGACCGTCGATTCCGCTACTTCATTAGACAAGAGCTCACGCAATCGCTTTGAGCACCTGTGAAGAGCAACCCGGGTTGCGACTTCAGATCTATCGGTGACTCGCGCAATTTCCTTCATACTTAATTCAAGAACGAAACGAAGATGCAATAGCGATCGCTGTTCTTCTGTCAGTTGATTCATGGCCACTTCAAGATCCGGGTCTCCCGATGTCACAAAGATATCGGCGCCCCCTTGAGCTCGGTCATGACTAGCAGTGAACTCAGTCTCGGGTCGACGATCCCGACGACGATGATCGTCGACAATTCGTGCGTGGGCGATTGAGAAGACCCACGACCGAAATTGACTATGCGATCCCGAGAAGCTGCCCACACTACGAGCAACCGTTTCAAGCACTGTTCCTGTTACATCGTCCGGGTCTAAAACCCCCATACGACGCGCGTACCCAGCGATTTGTCCAGAAAATTCTATGAAAAACCATGCCCATGCATCGCTATCTCCGCCCTTTAGTTGCGCAATACTCGGACGAGAAGTCATAAGTGAATCGCATTCACTAGTGGAAGCGCCGCTGCAACGCATCCCCGCCGCTCAAGTTACTACGATCCATGCATCCCACACGGGCTGAAACAGATGGAATGAGGGCAGCAAAATGAGCGTCGAAGTCCTCCACCGCATTCAATTCGCTCTCACCATCTCGTTCCATTTCATCTTTCCGCCGCTCTCCCTTGGTGTCGGCCTGATCCTCGTCATCTTCGGGATCAAATCAGTCCGAACCAAAGACCCAAAGTGGCGCCAGCTCTCAATGTTCTGGGTGAAGATTTACGGGCTGATCTTTTCCATGGGAATTGCGACCGGCATTGTGCAGGAATTCGAGTTCGGCACCAATTGGTCGCAGTATTCACGATTCGTTGGCAATATCTTCGGAAGCCTTCTGGCCGCTGAAGGAATCTTCGCCTTCATGCTCGAAGGCGGTTTTCTTGGTCTCATGCTTTTTGGCGGCACTCGCCTCGGAAACCGCATGTGGCTCTTTGCGACAACGATGGTCGTCGCCGGGGCGACGTTCAGCGCGTTCTGGATCGTGATGGCCAACTCTTGGATGCAAACCCCACGAGGGTTTGAAGTCAAAGACGTTGGGCAGGGACCTCAAGCATTTATGACGAGTTTCCAAGACGTTGTGTTCACTCCGTCTTTCCTCCCCCGAATCCTTCATGTGATCGCTGCGTGCTGGATGGTGGGTTCATCACTCGTCCTCAGTGTCGGAGCGTTCTACATACTGAAAAAACGCCACGTGGAACTAGCCAAGACGATGATCCGTGTCGCACTCCCCGTTTTCACAGTGGTCGCCCTACTCCAGGTCGCGGTATTTGGCGCTAACCAAGCAACTGAAGTGGCGCAATACCAACCTGCGAAGTTGGCGGCGATGGAGGGGCTCTACCAAAGCGAATCCTGCGCACCCATGTATCTCTTGGGATGGACAGATCCCAACGCGCAAACAACGAGCGGAATCCATATTCCTTGTCTGTTGAGTTTCCTCACCGACAAAAGTTTCGACGCAACTGTGACTGGCCTCGAAGCCACTCCACGAGACGAATGGCCAGCCGTCAACTTGGTCTTTCAGGTGTACCACCTGATGATCAATCTCGGAATGTTGTTCGTCCTTATCGGTTTGGTCGCGTGTGGATTCTGGGTTTGGAAACGCAAGATCTGGAATCAACGATGGCTCATGTGGATTCTCGTTTCCTCTGTCGTTCTCACCGAAATCGCTACAGCAACTGGTTGGTGGACTGCCGAATTCAGCCGCCAACCCTGGATTGTTTGGCAAGTACTCAAGACAAGTGATGCATATTCACCGAATGTTTCATTCGGTCAGGTCATGTTCTCAATTGTGATGTTCGTCCTGCTCTACATCATCGTGTTTGTGGTGTTCATCCGACTTCTTGATCGACATATCAAAGAGGGGCCACCGCCGCCGGTTGACCCCGATGAAACTTCCTCACTACCCGACTCCTTCGGCGAGATCTTCCGGCGCCGGTCACGCGTCTCAAGCGGAGGCGATTGAACATGTGGCTTCAAACAACTTGGTTTGTCCTCTACGTCATCATCGTCAGCGGCTACGTCATCCTTGACGGCTTCGACCTCGGTGTCGGCATGCTCTCGCCGTTTATCGCCCGCAACGATCATGACCGTCGGATCCTTCTGAATTCCATTGGGCCGGTCTGGGACGGCAACGAGGTGTGGCTCGTTCTCGGAGGCGGCGCTCTATTCGCGGCCTTCCCACTTGTTTACGCATCGCTGTTCAGTGGCTTTTATCTCGCCATGATGCTGGTTCTTCTTGTCCTGATTATGCGAACCGTGGCTATCGAGTTTCGTTCCAAACGACCAGAGGCTTGGTGGCGTTCGCTTTGGGACTGGACCTTCACAATTTCCTCATTTGGAATCACCATTCTTCTCGGCGTCGCATTAGGAAATGTGATTCGTGGAGTGAGCCTCGATCAACAGGGCAACTTGAACGTGAGTCTCCTCGACTTACTCAACCCGTACTCGATCACTCTCGGCCTCGTTGCTGTCGCAATGCTCTGCCTTCACGGCGCAATCTTCCTTACCCAAAAAACCACAGGTGAACTTCTCAACACAATCAAGGCGCTCATTCCGAAGTTGCTCATCGCGTTCTTCATTCTTATGACCGCACTCATTGCCTGGACGCTTCTTCGAGACGAGCAGTTCACACAGAACTTCAAAGATCGACCATGGACGGCCATCTTCCCGCTCTTGGCCTTCGCATCAATAGCTGCGGCTTGGCTCTTCGTTCGTCGTGGTGCCTACCTCAGCGCCTTTCTCGCTTCAGCAACAATGATTGCCCTCCTCATGGGTGCCATTGCTTGCGGGATGTATCCCGTCATGCTGCGATCGACCACCGATAGCGCCTACGACCTCACAGTGCAGAACGCATCGGCTGCCAAGGAAACACTCACGGTGATGTTCGTCATTGCCCTCATCGGCATGCCCTTCGTCTTGCTCTATACCGCTGGCGTCTATTACTTCTTCCGCGGAAAAGTGGAACTCAACGACGACAGCTACTGAGACCACGCCGGCGATCAACGCGGTACCGTCACCCCCCATGGGTCCCCGGGAATTGCTGTCACGAGTTCCAAGCGCTCAACGCCTCCACAGAATCGGCGTCTTGCTCAGTATTCTCGCTTCTGTCGCCCTCGTCGCGTGGACGCTTTCGCTGGCACGATCAATATCTGGGGTTTTCGAACATCAACTGCTAACACCGGCACTTCTTGGACTCGCAGGTTTTCTTGCACTGCGAGTCACTTTTCGCTTCGCTAGCGCACAACTCCTTGCGGCATCAAGCAGTCGCCTTCGCATGGGCGTCCGATCCGCCCTCACCGCCTATTGGAGTGCCGAATCCACAGTTTCGGCATCGACGGGCGTCGATAGCACTCTCTTGGGACCCGGTGTCGATTCGCTCGACGACTACATCACCAAATATCTCCCCGCTCGGTCGCTCGCCGCTGTCATACCGCTCGTTGTCTTCTTGACCATCGGCGTTCTTGACCCGTGGACGTTGCTCATTTTGCTCTTTGCCGGACCGATGCTAATTCTCTTACTCGCAGTGATCGGCTCTCGTACTCGTGCCCTCGCCGACCAACGTTTCCGTGAACTTGGATGGCTTCGTTCCTTTTACCTCGACATGGTGCGCGGCATTCCGACGCTCAAGGTGTTTGGGCGGGCAAGCGAAAGTGTCTCCACCATCGAGGAGATCAGCGATCGATTCGGACGCACCACGATGAGTGTTCTGCGCACTGCCTTCCAGACATCGCTGGTCATCGAATGGGCCGCAACTGCAGCAACCGCACTCGTTGCCGTTCAAGTCAGTTTCCGCATGATCGATGGGGACATCGGTTTTGCAACAGCCCTCTCCGTCTTAATCCTTACGCCTGAATTTTTTGCACCACTGCGCAATTTGGCGATTGAGTACCACGCCGGGCAGACAGGAAACGCTGTGCTCGCTCAACTTCCGAACCTCGATCTGCCCATCGCGAGTTCATCGCCGACCACACCAGCCCGGCCAGTAGTTCTCGAGAAGATGTCTGTGCTCCGCTTCGAGGAGGTTTCGTTCACATATCCCGGGACCGACCACCTCACTCTCAATCGCGTCTCCTTCACGATCGCTGCTGGCGAAACTGTTGTCCTTCTTGGTCCGAGTGGTGTTGGAAAAACTACGGTCCTCGACCTTCTCCATGGCCGACTCGAGCCATCGGCGGGAAAAATCACAATCGACAACACACCGCTTACTCATCTTGATCCCGACGCCTGGCTGCAAGGCATCACCTCAGTCCCCCAGAACCCATTCATGTTCAGTTCATCGGTCTATGACAACGTCGCCCTTTCAAATCGCCGCGCATCTACTGAGCAGATTCATGCCGCTCTCAAACTGGCACTTGCTTCAGATTTCGTTGCCGAGCTCCCACTCGGGATCGACTCGCCTATCGGAGAGGACGGAGCGACTCTTAGCGGAGGCCAGCGACAACGTTTGGCAATCGCCCGGGCCCTGCTTCGCGATGCGCCGATCGTCCTTCTTGATGAGTTCACCGCCCACCTCGATCCTGAAACCGAACTCGAACTGATCTCGTCGCTTCGTCCGTTTCTCCAGGATCGAACCGCTGTGATCGTTGCGCACCGGGAGGCGACGCTTTCGCTTGCCGATCGAGTCTTCAGACTCGAAAACGGAACCATCCAAGAGGTCTCGCTGTGATATCGAAATCCTCGGGTCAGGAACTTTTTCAACGCATCGGCAACACGCGTCGTTGGGTCGCGCTCAGTGCACTCCTCGGAATCATCACGATCGGCTCGGCCATAGGCCTCGTCGCTATGGCGATCTACCTGCTCACGCGTTCGGCGGCGCTCGGAACAGCCGCTTCCCTCTCCCTCACGATTCTCGGCGTGCGCTTCTTCGCATTAACGCGAGTTGTCGGCCGCTATTGCGAGCGCTATCTCGGGCACCTCGGAACTTTCCGGGTTCTCATTCGACTTCGGGTTTGGTTATTTGAACATCTCATCGAAACCGACTCAATCATTCGCGCTACCCAACGCAGAGGAGATGTCGTCGCTGGACTCGTTGACGATGTTGACACGATGCAGGACCGCCTTTTACGCGTCTCGAGTCCGCCACTCGTCGCGTTCGGCACCTTAGTCATCGCTCTTGCCGCCCTCCTAGCGATCGATGTCCGTAGCGCCGTCATTCTCGCCGTGTTTTTTCTTGTCGGCGCGTTGGTGCTTCCGCCGCTGCTCTGGTCACAAACCCGACAACTTTCCGGCCAGTTGACCCAACTGCGCTCCAGGCGACTCACCGAAGCAACTGAGTTGTTCGATGGTTTGGAGACACTCAAGATATGGGGACGTACCGATCAAGTTTCAGAATCGATTGAATCTCTTGATTCCCAAGAATTCCAACTCACGCGCAAACTGGAACGGACACGATCGCTTCTCGATATCGCAGTCGTAGGTCTTACAGGCCTGTGCGTTCTTGCAATTGTTGTTGCACTCGGATCCGTAGATAGTTCGATGCCGAACATCTGGTGGCTCACCGCAACGCCTTTGATCGCACTTGCCTCATTTGAAGCGCTTGGTCCACTCCTCGCCGCCCCCGACGTTCGATCCAAGACCGATGCAGCCGCGAACCGCATCCTTCTGATGACCACCTCATCAACGCTCACCAATCCACCAGTTGCAACACAACAATCGTCACTTAATCATCTGGCGGCGAATCCCGGGATCGAAATTTCCAATCTTTCGTTCTCCTACGGAGATCACGCACCCGTTTTCACCAACGCTTCTCTCACCATCCCGTTTGGTGCGACTGTTGCCATCGCCGCGCCATCGGGTGCGGGAAAATCCACGCTTGTACAACTCCTCGTTGGGCTCCTTCCCTGCCCAGGAGGAGCCATTTCAATCGGGGGTTATCAAACTGCCGAACTCCTAAAACTGCCTCGCCCGTACGTCGCTGCCGTAATGCAGGACGATCATGTCTTCGACACGACTATTCGCGACAACCTCCTAGTTGGGGACGGCGATGCATCGGATCAACAACTCCTTGATTCCTGTGCAATCGCAGGATTTGAACCGTTTCTCGATGCTCGACCTGGCGGCCTCGATGCACCAATCGGAGCAAATGGAGAACTACTCAGTGGCGGCGAGCGTCAACGCCTGATGATCACTCGCGCTGTTCTTTCCAACTCCCCAATCCTCATACTTGATGAAGCAACAGAACACCTTGAGCCCGAACTCCGCGCGTCGGTTATCGACCAGATCATCCGCGCACGCAGGGCTCAAACCACTGTGATCCTCGCCCACGACATCGATGCCATGATCCGGGCCGATGTCGTTTACGACATCTTCGATGGATCGTTCGTTAAGCGTCAGTCGTGACTCGAGACAAGCTCTAGCGGTGAAGTCGATGCGGTCGCTTGGGTCTGCATCATTGAATCTGCGGATCCGGCTAATCGCCATCGAAAATTGAACGCAATTAATCGAGCGACTGTTGGTTCAGTCGCTGGCTCGATTACCGACCCAAGGTGCGATGCACCTTGGACCATGACGAGCATCGCGGGCCCCGGATCATTTCCGACCAATATCTCGGAGCTCTCAAATGGATTGATTTCGTCGTATTCGCCATGAATGGCTAACAACGGCGGATCGCTGGTCGTAAACCATGCGCCACCGAACGTGTCGAAGCCGCCAGAAATCGCCACGACGCTCGCTACTCGGCGATCGGCATAACGAGGTGCATACGCAGCGAGTAACACGGTGACTGCCCCGTCAGAATGACCGACAAGTCCTACCGGCCCTGGAGCGATGATCTCCGCTAACGCTGGTGGCGCATCTGATCCCGTCATCGCAGTGATCAGAAACGAAAGATCTTTCACTTGTTCCGGAAGCTCATATTCGTCTGGAGCCCCATCAAACACAGTGCTCGACATTGGGAACTCTGGCGCAGCAACAACGAACCCCGACGCAGCGAGGTCATGCAGCAACGATGAATAACGCTGGGACGAAGCATTAAAACCATGTGCGAAAAAGATCAGCGGTGCTGGCGCATACGCGGGAGCATCGGGTACTTCCTCCTCGCTCGGCATCCCTAACGTTGGGTAACGCACCGTGACGGTGAGCGGACGAGTCATTAATGCTTCACGATCACCGCGTGGCGGCGTGGTTCGAGTGAGATCAGTGAAGGTCATCACGCTGACCCCAACTGCTGAGGGCGCATCTGGAGTGACGAGGTCTGTGATTGATGGGGGAACTGTCGACGATGGAAGGACCTCAGGTGCCCCCGGCATGGCCGCCCCACTAGGAGTAGCAACCGCTGATGTCGGCCCTCCTGACCCCATCCGGAGGCCAATAACGAGACCCAGAGCAGCAAGTGCCAACAACACCACCACCGCACCGAGAACAAGCCATCGGCGCGATTGCTTTGTCGAGGGCGATTTCGAAGCTGACACGCCTCAAGGATGGCCCACCGAGGTGCGAATGAGGTGAATTCACCACACAGATTCGCAGCAAACCCCGCTCGATCGAACGCTCCCCCTCACCGCTCCCAGATTTCAACAACCATCGCAGGCGCCACCGCTCAGCGGTAGGGAGCGATAAGAATCGCCACATCGACTTCGCTCACTCTCACCACCGAGTTGTCACGCCAATCAGCCGCTACGCGATTCTGACGATTTTGACGTTCAGTCTCGTCACCGCCGGATGCGGTTGGACAGTCCGGTCGACAACTACGAAAAGCCCATCAACATTTTCAGAAATCGATTCAGCGATGGCACTCAGAGTCGCAAGCGAAGATTTAGACGGAGCTGGGTTACTCGTCGTCGCAGGTGGAACCGAATACCGGAAAACTTTTTACGGGTCCTATACCAGCGAAACAGTTATCCCGATTGCATCGGCCAGCAAGTGGCTCACCGCTGCGACGATGATGAGTCTCGTCGATGACAGGAAGGTCTCACTCGACGATCCGGTTTCGAAATTCCTGCCGAATTTCACCGAACCAGTCCGGTCAGCAACGATCAGACAACTCCTTTCTCATACCGCTGGCATTGCCCAAGCAAACTGCATCTGGGAGCAACAACTCTCACTCACCGAGTGCGTCGACGAAGTGGCGACACAGAAAGCGTCCTACCAACCCGGCACGAAATTTTCCTACGGGAATACGAGTTTCTCCGTTGCGGGACGAATCATCGAAGTCATTACCGGCCAGTCATTCGAGAAAGCATTTGAGTCGCGTATCGCTCTTCCTCTCGGAATGAATCACACGCGCTTCGACGGCAACTACTACCCCACCGAATCAAATCCCGTTCCTGCTGCTTCTGCTGAATCGACCCTCAACGACTACGGGACCTTTGTTGAAATGATCTTCAACAAAGGTTCTATGAAGGGCGTTCAAGTTCTTTCTGAACAATCAGTGCTTGAGATGGAGACCGATTCCGTCGTTGGTATCAACACAAGCGCTGACTCAGCTGTCCGGACCACCGGCATTCCAACCTACGGATTGGGAACCTGGCGAGACGTGACGACCGCGAGCGATGTGGGGGTCATCACGAGTGGGAATGGCGCCTATGGGTTCTACCCGTGGGTTGACCGATCGCGGAACGGTTTCGGAATCGTGTTCATTTACGACCAGCGCGGATCTGATCTGGCCGTTCCTGAATCGCAGAGGGAACTCCATTGGGTGTGGGCTGCTCTTGATGCGCTCGGGGTTCCCCGGTCATCGACCCCAACCACGATCTACGGGCGTTAACAGCAGCCGATCAGGGCTTGATTGCTCGCTTCACTGGCCGGTCCCAACCGGGCTGGCCCGTTGATTTCGGGCTGGGCCATAGCCCCGGGCCCATTTCGAGAATGCCGTGATGTGAGCCATATTCGCCGAGCAGATTGAGGTAGCGAGCGGCGTCGAATGCCTCGGCGCCACGAACTCCAGTCCCTACCCAACCACCGCTAGCGAGAAGTTCGATTGCGACGACGGGACAAATTGCTGTTTGCCACAGCACCGCTTGTGAACCCCAGTCGCGCATTGTCGTTTCGTTATCGGCAACGTGATACAGGTACACCTCGCGCTGTGCTCCATCGAATGTTCCGCGCACCCAGGTACCTGCACAGGTCTTTCCGTGCATGAGGTGACCGAGTTCGGCAGGGTTCGGCAACAGCGCAGCCAGAACATCACGAGGGGCAACTCGTGCATCGCCGACTTTGATCTTTTCTGTGGAATCCAGCCCGAGATACGCGAATGTCTTGAGCCAATCGATGAACTCTGCGCCCAAGCCGTATTTGAACGTGACTCGGCGACAATCAACCTCGCGAGGAACAAGAAGGACTTCTTCGTGTTCGACATTTACGCATTCGATGGGACCAATCCCCGCGGGAAAGTTGAAGACTTCGGGTTCACTAAAACATTCGGTAGTGAAGAATCCACGATCCTTCTCCCAAATGAGTGGCGGATTCAAACATTCTTCAATAGTTGTCCAGATTGAGAACGTCGGAGCAAAGTCATATCCGTCGATTGAAAGATTTGAACCATCTCGAATTCCGATTTCGTCAATCGTGTCAAAGAGATGATCAGCGGCATAGCGGGCGAAGATGTCAGAAAGGCCCGGCTCGACTCCCATGCCGACGATCGCGAGAAGTCCTTTTTCTCTCCACGCCTCATCGGCCGCGAGCTGCCCTGCGCCAAGCGGAATACCAACCTGGTTGTAAGGGTCGGTCGCGTGCGGCTCGCTGAGGTTCATAGCCATATCGATGTAATTCGTACCTGCGGTGAAACAGGCGTTGAAGATCGGCTCGTTCAACCGTGGATCGCAGGCGTTAACAACGATGTCGGCCTTTGTCTCTGTAATCAACGCGACGATGTCAGCTTCATTGCGAGCATCAATAGCCGCCGCCCGGAACCGCCCAGGATCATCCAGTTCATCGATTGCATGCTGAGCGGAGTCAAACGAAATATCCGCGAGCGTAAATGTGGAAAAGAAGGAACGATCTTCAGCAATGGACGCCATTGATGCGCCAACACCGCCTGCTCCGATCACCAGGATGTTCATAACTACCCGTCTGAGGAACGCCTCGGGTGCGAGGTCGTGGCCCCAGTCTGCCTCATTCATCGCCAGTCTCGGCGGCCAATAAGACGACTTTTCGCCTATTTGGTGGCCAGATTCATCTGCGGCGAGTCCTCGTTGCCGGCTCCCCAAGGACTCGCAGCGGCCTAAGCCGTTTGGACAATCCGAACCGTTGCACGGTGTGCTCGTGGATGTAGACAGCCGCCTCGGAAGGGTCATCGGTGACGATGAGGAGGTCTAAGTCGGTTCTCGAAATCATCCCGGTAGCAACCATCTCTTCGAGTTGCTCGACGAGATCCGTCCAGTACTCCACCCCCATGAGTACGACAGGAAACTGCTCGATCTTTCCTGTTTGGATGAGTGTGAGCGCTTCGAACATTTCATCGCCAGTACCAAAACCACCTTGCAAGACAACGAATGCGTAGGAGTACTTCACAAGCATCACTTTGCGGATGAAGAAGTGCTCAAACGACACCTCGAGATCGAGATACGGATTCGACGACTGCTCGTTTGGTAATTCGATTGTGCAACCCACGCTCGTAGCGCCGACGTCCTTCGCTCCGCGATTGGCTGCTTCCATGATCCCCGGTCCTCCCCCGCTCATGATGGTGAAACCAAGTTCACCGAGTTGGGCGGCAGTTGATCGAGCCATCACATATGCAGGTTCGGTTTCTGCCAGTCGAGCAGATCCAAAGACCGTCACACAAGGTCCAACGAAATGGAGACGGCGAAATCCATGAAGAAGTTCGCGGCCAACTCGGAAGATCGTTCCGAGTTCGTTGCGCCGAAGACGTGGACCACGAAGGAAGGCACGATCACCCTTCTTCGATAAATTCTGGAAATCATTACTTGACGTCACGAGACAATCCTTCCGCCAGATGTCCAACCGATGTCTGACCGTTCTGTTTGCAGAGAACGGGTGATCACACGAACTGATAATCGTCGGAATTAACGCCGCGGGTCCACTCCCAATAGTCCGGAATTGGCCATGGCGAGAGGGTGTAGATCTTGCCGTCTTTGTTCTTGAAATGGGAGAACTTCACCGTTTCATGAGCCCACACCATCTGGCTGATTTCTGATTCGTACGTAGCGACGTACTTGTCATGAACTTCAACCTTTGGCTCCATCGCCCGTTTGCCAGTTGTGAGAAGTTCGTGAATCGCGCTCATCACGTAATTCACCTGACATTCCGATTGGAAAATCAAGCTGGCCCCATGGGCCAGATTCGTTCCGGGTCCGTAGAGACAAAAGAGGTTTGGAAAATTCGGAATTGATATTCCGAGATAGGCCGTGGGCTCTTCACCAAACTGTTGGCGAAGCGAGATTCCATTGCGACCGATAATCGTCATCGGGAACAAGTAATCGTTGTGACGAAAGCCAGTCGCATAAATAATGACGTCGGCCTCATGAATCTCGCCGTCTTCCGTTACAACTCCGTCGGCCGTCACACGCTCAATGCCGGTGCGAATGAGTTCGACATTCGGCTTCAAGAGACACTTCAGCCACGACCCATTGTCCTGCAGCATGCGCTTGGCGGAAGGCGGGTAATGGGGCATCGATTTTTCGATCAGATCAGGGTGACCTTCGAGATGACTCGTGATCCATCCTTCAAAAATGCTGCGCCGCTCAAAACTCGCCTGGCTTATCGATCTGCCTTCAGGGTCATGCCAGGTTGGATCGACTCGTGATCCCTCGATGCTGAGACCGGATGCTGGATAGAACATCAAGAATCGGAACCATCGTGCGTAAAACGGAAGATGACGCATCGCCCACGCATCGCCCGAGGGAACCTCGCGGTGATAGTTCATATTCGGGAACATCCATTGCGCAGTGCGTTGGAAAATATCAAGGTGCTCAACCTCATCGGCAATAGTCGGAGCGATTTGGAAACCACTCGCTCCCGCACCCACCTGAGCAACTCGTTTTCCGGCCAGATCAAGTCCCTCTGGCCAACGTGCAGAATGGAATGACGGTCCCTTGAAATCTTCCATGCCCGGAATATCGGGCATTCGAGGAGCATTCAAGGCGCCGGTTCCACTCACAATTACGTTTGCGAAGATGACCTCGGTGGCGCCATCGGGAGTGCGAACCTCAACCGCCCATGTTGACGATTCCTCATTCCACACCGCTTTGACAACTTCGGTATTGAATCGACACTTTTCATCAACCTTGTACTTACGCATGACACGTTCGAAGTAGTCGCGAAGTTCCGGTTGCCGACAGAAGTATTCGCTCCAATGATCTGATGGCTCAAAGGAGTAGCAGTAGAAGTGACTACCGATATCGACCCGCGCACCTGGGTAACGGTTGTCGCGCCAAGTGCCACCGGGTCCATCGGTCTTCTCAATAATTGTGTAAGGAATACCGGCCTGGTCGAGACGGATTCCTGTCAACAGCCCAGATTCGCCACAACCAATCACGACCACGTGGAATGCATCGCTGACTTTGGATGGAATTTCGTCTTTCCATGTGATGGCTCCGCTATCGGCGCCATCAAAATGAAGATCGTCAGCAAACATTTCGACCACATCAGGATTTACGGGCGCAGCAGCCATGAAATCCATGAGTTCTTTCACAAGTTCCGGCGAAGGAACAACGGGTTCGGGACAACCAGCATCTCGCCACTGCGCTATGGCCGGTAGCGCAAGTTGGCGAACCTCGGCCTGTTCCTCGGCGGTCAATCCACTCTCGTAGTTATTCAGAATCGCGAAACGCGGACGTATGTCTCCTCGGATCCAAGACGGATCGCCGGTCATATGCACCATCGAGCACATCAATGCCGGAATACAAACGTCTTCAAGCGAGGCGGCGATGACTGTGTCGTCATCAAGAAACGGAATACCAGCGTGAGGATTGCGGTCGGTCGCCATGGCGACACTCTTCCCCATCCGCGTGACCCATGCCACATTCAGTTAGGTGGACTGCCAAGCCTCAGAGCGCGATTTACTTCGCGGCGGTCGTCGGCGTACTCGACATGCCTGACATCGTGCCCATCACTGTGGTGGTCGAACCCGATCCAGCAGTTGTGGTCGTCGTTGCCATGGTCACCGGCGGAATTGAGCCCGTAATGGGGGTCTGATGCTTCTTTGAGCTTGAGCAACCGGACACGACTGCAGCGCTCAGGGCGAGGGCCGCGATGAACACCTTGATTCCACGTGAAGTCATGACGTCAGACTAGCGACCGGGACGCACCAGTCCGAACTCAGAACGTGACACGATCGACGGGTGCTGAGAATCGCAACTGTCAACGTCAATGGCCTTCGAGCCGCCACCCGCAAGGGCATGCACGACTGGCTGGCCGAGTGCCAACCCGATGTCGTCACTCTCCAAGAAGTCCGGGCACCCGATGAGCTCGTCGCCGGCCTCATGGGAGAGGGCTGGCACATCGTGCATGCCGAATGCTCAGTCAAGGGCCGAGCTGGTGTGGCAGTGGCCAGCCGACTTCCGATCTCCGATTCCCGCAGCGGTGAGCATTCCGTTTCCTTCGCCGACAAGGGCCGCTGGATCGAAGCCGACATCAAAACCGGAAAGCGCAAGGCATTCACAGTGATCTCGGCGTATGCCCATACCGGCGACGAAACATCTCCGGCGAAGATGAAAGAAAAGCTGGCTTGGTTCGACGCGGCCACCGAGCGGCTCACCGAACTTCGCGCCGATGGGCGCCACGTTGTCTTCACTGGCGATCTCAATGTCGCCCACCGTGAAGCCGACCTCAAAAACTGGAAGGGCAACATCGGTTGCGCCGGCTTCTTGCCCGAAGAACAGGCGCACTTCGACAGTTGGTTCGACGAACTTGGATGGGTCGATGTCGTTCGATCCTCGTATCCCGATGTTGCCGGCCCCTACTCATGGTGGTCCTACCGCGGTAAAGCCTTCGACAACGACGCCGGCTGGCGGATCGACTATCAGATCGTCAACCCTCAACTCGCAAAGTTGGCAAGTAACGCTCGCGTCGATCGAGCGCCCTCGTACGACACGCGCTGGAGTGACCATGCTCCTGTAGTCGTCGACTACGACATCTAAACCAAAACAACATCTTGAGCGAAGAGTAAAATTGGAACTGTCGATACGGCAGCTTGAACCTCGCCTAGTTCGAAACAGACTCTTCGGTGCGGTGATCTGAAGTTTCGTACTCCGCTTCCGGCAATCGACTTTCACCCTCAATGTCGAGATTGGGGATGATGCGATCAAGGAAATTTGGAAGCCACCAGTTGGCGTTGCCCATGAGACGCATCGAAGCCGGCACCAGCACCATTCGAATGATTGTTGCATCAACGAATACTGCAGTCGCCAGGCCAAGCCCCATCATCTTGATGGTCGGTTCTCCGCCGAACACGAAACTGATGAACACCGAGATCATGATCAGTGCCGCCGACGTAATGACCCGAGCCGTTGCTGTAATTCCGACGATGACCGATTCGGTGTTATCGCCCGAATGGTTGTACTCCTCACGGATACGACTGAGGATGAAGACCTCATAGTCCATCGACAACCCGAAGAGGATTGCAAACATAAACATCGGAATAAAACTCACGATTGGCAACGATTGATACACACCAAAAAGTTCTGCTCCCCAGCCCCACTGGAAGACAGCCACGATGACGCCATAGGCCGCGCCAATTGAGAGCAGATTCATGATCGCCGCTTTCAACGGAACAAGAATTGAGCGAAAGACAATCATCAGCAACAGAAACGAAAGCCCGACAACACAACCGATGAAAAGTGGCAGACGATCAGCAACACGGTCACTGAGATCAATGAATGTCGCAGTTTGCCCACCGACGTAGACCGCGCCGCCAGTTACGGACACAGCATCTGGGAGCACCGACGATCGAAGTCGGGCAACAAGTTCGCTCGTCGCCTTATCCTGCGGGGCACTCTTTGGAATCACCTGAATGACTGCTGCTTTTCCATCGGGACCGACGGCTGCATGTGCGATTTTGGCCACATCTGGATCAGCGGAGAGAGCAGCACTTAGCTGCTCGACAACCTGCTCTGGAGGAAGTGTGGTTCCTTCGAGATTCACGGCGAGCACAAACGGACCATTGAAACCAGGCCCAAAACCTTGAGCAAGCAAGTCATAGCTGCGCCGCAACGTCGACGTTGTGGGACTTTGACTTGAATCGGTCTGACCGAGCCGTAAGTCAAGAATCGGCGCGGCCAACGTAAGCATGAACGCAAGCCCGACCAATAAATACACCACGGGATGACGCGAGACATGGTGGGCCCAACGTGCCCAACCGTGATAGTCCCCATCAATGTTTGTCGTCGAACCTTCACTCACACGTTTTGTGCCTGGAAGGCCAAACCGATCGATGTTGTGTCCGGCAAATCCCATGAGTGCCGGAAGGAGTGTGAGTGATGACGTGACCATCACCGCCACCACGATCGCTGCACCAATTCCCATGAACGTGATCATCGGGATACCGGCAACAGCCAGACCGCAGATCGCGATAACAACAGTTCCACCAGCGATGAGCACCGCTTGGCCTGCAGTAGCAATCGAACGGCCCGCGGCATCTTCCACCGTGAGGCCCCGATGAAGTCCGGCTCGATGTCGAGTGATGATGAAAAGGGCGTAATCGATGCCAACGCCGAGTCCGATCATCGACGCAAGCATCTCTGACGTTGACGGCATGTCGACAAACGCGGACAAGCAAGTAATCGCTGCAATACCCGCGCCCAAACCGAAGAGGGCGGTGCCAATCGGGAGACCCATCGCGATAACTGATCCGAAGGCGAACAACAGAATCACCATTGCCGCAAGTAGGCCGATTCCTTCCGTTCCGCCAAGGCTCGGCTGTTCCATCAGTCGCGGAAACTCGCCACCGAACTCGACTTGAACACCAGCGGCTGTCGCGACTTCCGTCGTTGCAACCACCTCGTGATACACCGACCGGGGTAACACGCGAACTTCATCGTCGAATTGAACGGTTGCTAGAACAGTCGTGCCATCGCTAGAAACCCGCTTCACAAGAGCGGGAGCGGGCTGCACAACATGCGGAACGGTCGCCATGGCATCAAGAGACGCGATAACCGCCGATGCAGCGGGTTCATCGGAAATGGTTCCGTTCGGGACGTGAAACACAACTTGCATCGATCCGCCCGCTTGAGACGGAAATGTTTCGAGGAGGAGATTCGTAGCTTTTTGTGATTCAACCCCCGGAATCTGAAGGCGATCTACGAACTGTCCGCCCGCAACTTGGCCAACGACAACAAGCGCTACAACGATTGCGACCCATGCAAACAAGACTCGCCACCGTCGTCGAGTACAGACGCGACCAATTCGATACAGAACATTCGACATGCGGGGGGAAATCCTCTCGGGCACCTAGACGGCGTCTCGACCGCTCAGACGATACCGGAGGGATAGTCCATGACCACCCCCGGCGAACAGCACTAGCTGGGGCTCGGGGCGACACGAACCACACCGGATGTTGTTCGCCTTCCGTTTCCATCGTCATCAAATAGATCCACTCGAATGCATCCCTCCGAAGGTGGACCCACAAAACGCGCCGAGCTCACGATCGGGGCAATGCGATTCTGCGCTAGAAACCGCACTTCCATCTCCGTGACAACGTACGGATGGTCTCCCCCAAGTATTTCGTCAGCGAGATCCTCAGCAGCCGCTTCAATCAGCCCAGCAACAATGGCTCCCTGCATCGCCCCAGCCGGATTCAGCAATTCCGTCTGGAGTTCTGCAGCAACTACTCCGCGCAAACGATCCCTCGAGATGAAAGCCGCCGCTGAACGAAGCGTCTCGTCAAGCGGCACCGATGGCATACGGGTCACCGCTGCATTCGCATCGAAAGGCGGTTTCACTGGATCGCTATCGCGCCGCGAAACTTTCGCAAAGCTGATGAGGCTGCTCCCCCACTCAACCCCATCGACCATAAGTGGCATTTCGCAAACTGCAGATCTACCGCCATTGCGAAGAATCACCGCTCGCGTTTCAATCGACACCGGCGCAATGGCAAGAGGGATGCGTATCGAAAGGTCTGATGTGAACGCCCAACAACTTGGGTCGGTATCGATCGTCATTCCGCCAACAACATCAATCAAGAACGCAACCGCCGCCATTGATGCTGCACCGCGGGACGCAATCGCTCGCGGTGAAGACAAGTGGCCAACCAATTGACCGTTATCCAGAGTGAGAGACGTGCCGAGACGGCTCGGAATAGAGGAAATCACATTAGGGATATCGGTCACGCAGCGACGATAATGCCCAATGGCAAGTGGATTGTACGGTCTCTGCGCAGTGAGGCGCCTTTTGCGAAACACCCTGCCCTAGATGAGTTGATTCCTCATTGAGCCCGTAGGCCGGCTTGGAACATTCCGTCTCGTACCAGTGCCAGAACCTCTTCAGACGGAAGGTCGAGACGTTCGATCGTGACCGCCCGGATCGATGCGGTGCAGGAAAAATCATGCGAGTAGTTCCCAACGGGCGACCCCGTGTCAGTCCCAATGTCGAAGGTCTCACCGCTCATCGAAAAGACCAGTGGAACAGTCTTCTCCACACGCCCTTCTGCACTTCGAGTTCCATCAACGAGTAACGAGGCCTCTCCGCCACCGCCAAAACCTCCGTCGTATGCGAACACCAGCTGCACGACATGTTCCCCGGGAGCAAGGGGCGAAGGACCAGTGATTACTGCATGCTCATGTCCGTACCAGTTGTAATGGAATACCGGCACTCCTTTGTCGTTGAGATAGAGCGACCAACCGGCCATGACTCCTCCCTGACACGCAATCACTCCGACGGCACCATCGGCGGGCACTTCTATTTGGGCGGTAATCGCAAACGAGCAGTTCTTGATGTTGATCACCGATGACTCCGGCATTCGCACATGTGCGGTGGTGTAGGTCATCGCGGAAACTCCGTCGAGACCATGTGGCACCGCAAAGTCCCCATTGCGGGGCGAACCTGGGTCGCGCATCGGGTAGACCCCGTAGAGACGCGCGTGTGCATCGAAGACACCCTGAAGTTCGGCGAGTTTCTCGGGCATCTCCTCAGCAAGGTCAACTGACTGCGAGAAATCCTCAGCGACGTTGTACAGCTCCCAAACTTCCTGAGGCCCATCGAAGTCATATCCCGCGAGTCGAATCCACGGGAGTCGCCCATGGAAACACGACGCCACCCAACCGTCGTGATAGATCGCACGATTGCCAAGAATTTCGAAATATTGCGAGCGGCGAGAACTCGGAGCCTCGGCATCATCGAACGAATAGACCATCGACGTTCCGTGCACTTCCATTTGCGTAATACCATTCACGGTCTTCGGAGGCTCGATACCTACGACTTCATAAATTGTCGGCGCAATATCAATCAGATGATGAAACTGTTGACGAAGTCCTCCAGTGTCACTGATTCGCTTCGGCAACGAAATCGCAACTGCATTACGCGTGCCGCCGAAGTGCGACGCAACTTGCTTCATCCACTGGAATGGTGCGTCTAGAGCCCAAGCCCAACCAACATTGAAGTGATTCTCGCAACGGTCTGTTCCGAAGTCATCAATGTGATCAAGCAACCATTCCGGATCTTCGTGCACACCATTTTGGAAACTTGGAGCGCTCCACGCGCCATGAATCGTTCCTTCAGCTGATGCACCGTTATCACCAGTGATGTAGATCACCAGCGTGTTCTCCATCTCCCCCATGTCCTCAACGGCCTGAATCACTCGATGAATCTGTGCATCGGTATGAGCAAGGAATCCGGCGAACACTTCCATGAGCCGGCGGGCAACCGGCTTGTAACGATCCGGGTAGTCGTCCCATGACGGAATCTCCTCAGGACGATCAGTGAGCTTCGTGCCTGCAGGAATCACCCCGAGTTCGAGTTGCCGTTCAAAGATGTGCTGGCGCAGGGCATCCCAGCCATCATCGAACATGCCGGCAAATCGGTCACTCCACTCCTTCGCAACTTGGTGGGGCGCATGAACTGCTGGAGTTGAGAAATAACAAAAGAACGGTCGACCAGGCGTTGAAACGTGTTGACGTTGCATCCACGTAATCGCTTGATCGGCCAAGTCTTCGGTGAGGTGGTAATCGTCACGACCGATATGAGGTGAGATCGGTGTGGTCTGGTCGTACACCGGTGGTTCGTACTGCGAGGCTTCGGCCCCGAGGATCCCGTAGAAGCGATCAAAGCCCATTCCTGTAGGCCAGCGGTCGAAAGGGCCCGATGGGCTCTGCTCCCACGATGGCGTGAGGTGCCACTTCCCAAAACATGACGTGCTGTAGCCCGACATGCGCAATACCTGTGCCACCGTGGCCGCTTCCGGTGGAATGGCACTGTCGTAGCCCGGAAATGAATTCGCAATCTCAGTAATTCCGCCCATATGCACTGCGTGGTGATTGCGCCCGGTCAACAACGCAGCGCGAGAAGGAGAACACAACGCTGTGGTGTGGAACTGGTTGTAACGAAGACCGCGTTCAGCGATTGCATCCAATCCAGGAGTGGAGATGGGACCACCGAATGTCCCAAAAGTTCCGAAGCCGACATCATCAAGCATGATCAACAAGACGTTCGGTGCATTCTCCGGCGCCGACGACAGCGAAAGACGCGAAGGCGTGGAGTCGCTGATGAGTCGTTGTACATCACCAACGAAAGGCGGCGTCGGACGCGGTAGCGAACCGGTCACGAACGCAGCCCATCGACATCGAAAATACCGAGGGCACCTATCGCCAATGAGTGTTCGCCGACAATCACGATGTTCCCATTTGCGATTGCATCGCTGAGAGCAAGCCGATTGGTCAGGACATCGGCCCATGTCTCAAGAGAACACTGAACGACGATCTGAGCATCGGTGCCATCGGTTGGGCATGCAATTGAGTTGCGAACATGAAGGCCCGTCGAAACCCCATCTCCGAAATCCCAACCAAGTCGAACATTCACGCCTTGAGCGAGTTCAGGATCGATCAGAACTCGGAGGATATGAACCGAGCGCTCAGGCGCAGCACCGAGAATCTGTGCTCGAGAGAAGCGGTGCCGATACAGGCGACTCGTGTCAATCGAGCCTTCGAGTGACAACGCTCTCGTCAGACACCAGATTCGGATATTCGCTGCCGAGGTGCGCTGCGCGATAGTCCGCAGACACTGCGCCAAACGGCGTCTGTCATCATCGTCATCCTCGCTACGAACGAGCCACGTCGAAAGTTCAAGCGCCCAACGGATGTCATCAGATTCCAACGCAGTCTCGGCCTGTTCACGAACTACGGCCGGGCCGCCGAAGCCTTCAATGAGCCGGCGCGCTCGCTCAGCCGTCGGTAACGGGAAGAGGTCGGCCTCATCGCCATCGAACCAACCGAAAAGACCAGTACGAATCTGGCGGAAATGATGTTCGGCAACTCCATACCGTTCCGAGGTCAAGTTGTCATCGTCGGCTTCGGGCGGGAGTTGTACCTCTAGACCAATATCGGCCGACAACACTCCACGGTTCGAGAGACGAACGCTTTGGTCCCAGAGGAACTGGATTGAGTCGCGGTATTTGGTAACGCGATCGCTAATGAGTTCTCGTCCTGAAATTGGTGGACCGTGCGTGGCCACCAAGTGTTCCGCCCCGAGCGACAGAAGGTGATCGATTCCGTCGAGCAGGATTCGTGGATCGCGATATTCCTCGCCGCGAATGGCAAAAACATTGAACAGAACTGGCCACACCAAGTTGTTGACTGCGGACCTTCAGGTGGGGAACCAATAGGTGACGGAGTCGTCAGAATCTGAGGGCGCATGCGTTACTTCGATGCGGAGCCCCGCGATATTCAGCGATGCACTTTCGCCAAATGTGTTCGTGGGCAGAACGAACACACTGGTGAACGGAAAATGTGAAGGGTTCCGATAGAAGTGACCCAATCCCACGTTTACGCGTCCGTCAGGACCATCTTCCGGCAGGAACATTGCGAACTGTTCGGCAAGTCCCCGCCCATAGGCCGGGGCAATTTCCGATACTGCCCGCTCGCGGTTATAGGAAACCTTCTCATGGGCCCAGATGGGAATGTCGCGAATACCAGCATCTTCAAACACCGCTTCGGTTCCGCAGACGTAATGAAAGTGCGTGTAGAGAACAGCCACAATCGGCCGACTGGTGACCTTGCGCAGTTCCACAATGGCCTCGCGCATTTCTTCGGTCGACTCGCCCGTATCAATTGCGATAATTCCGTCGGGGCCCTCAACAAAGGTTTGGTTGGAAAGTCCATTCCCAACGAAGCACCACACTCCAGTGGTGACCTCATAAAAGCGACGAACAATGATTTCAGATTGGGCGACATGATCACGATGCGCGATCTGCCCACTCGGAAGGGTCACGGTTTCAGATGAGTTCGGGGCAAAGGATCGGCTGCGACTAGTCACCGCGGCATCGTAGGTTGACTTACGGCAGCACTGTCGTCTGAACAGTGACAGGATGCGCCCATGTTCGATCTCACCGGAAAGACCGCCCTCGTTACTGGCTCTGGCCAAGGAGTTGGCCTCGGGATTGCCCGCACACTCATTAATGCAGGCGCAATCGTCTACATCAACGACCTCGTTGCCGATCGCGCTCTCGCTGCGGCCAACGAACTCGGCCCTAACGCCAGGCCGCTTCCATTCGACGTTGCAAACTTTGCCGATGTTGAAACTGCGATCTTGAGTGCCGATCCAATCGACATTCTCGTGAACAACGCCGGTATCCCGCCGTCAATGCGCGCCGTGAAATTCCGCGACCTTCCTCGCGAGGAATGGGGCCCGTACGTCGACGTCAATCTCTACGGCGTGCTCAATTGCGTAAAAGCAGTGCTTGATGGAATGTGCGAGCGGAATTGGGGTCGCATCATCACGATCTCTTCTGGTGCGGGTACCCAGGGTTTGAACATCGGTGTTTCTATCTATGGAGCGGGCAAGGGTGCAGGTATTTCCTTCATGCGCCACATTGCCATCGAGAACGCTGGAGACGGGGTAACCGCCAACACACTCGCGCTTGGTCTGATGCAGCGCGATGAGCCCGGAATCTCCGAAGACCAGCGAACGGTTACCGCGAAGATCGCAAAGACTATTCCCGCAGGTCGGCTCGGCACAGGGACCGACATCGGTTACGCGTGTGTCTACCTCGCTTCGGAAGAGGCCTCATGGGTAACAGGCCAAACCATCGCCATCAACGGCGGGTCTGCCACTACCTAAAGCTTTCTGCCAAGCCTGTGACCGCAAAGTAGGCAAAAGCTCGCCCGTGACGTAACTCCCCGCCATGTAGGCAATAACAAAAGGGCGCCGGCCGAAGCCGACGCCCTCTCAACATGAGTGACTCAATACGTGCCGATTACGAAATCGGATACCACTTGCTATCGACAGGCACCCAGCACTGGATATCAACGGGGCAGTTGTTGTACGTGCCATTGGCATTCTTTGCCGTACCGGTCGGGGCAGCGGTCAACTTGTCAGCATGGACATAGAGCGCCAGATATGACTTGCCTGGAGTCTGCGAACCCTTGCCATCGGAACCGAGCGCGTAGGGCAGGTCACCAAGACCGCGAACCGCCTTCATGAAGCTCTCACGGGTCAGGTTCTTTCCTGCCTTTTCCAGGCCCTTCTTGATGACGTCTGCAAACATGCACTCATTCGGCGGATAGTCGGAACTGACCTTCATGCCATCAGGAAGTGTGCGGGTTTCACCTGAAGGCACGCCGGCGTAGGACTTTGCTCCAGCAAAATCATTGACGACGAGTGCGTCATAGGTTGCTCGACACTGCTTCTCAAAATCAGTTTCAGGTCGCAGTTTTCCATCGGACGTCGTTGAATCACCATCAGAGGTGAAACAGACGCTGCCGACTGCCGCTGCCTTCAGACTCTTACCGCCATAGGCCGAGCACATCGAAGAAGCAACATCGAGAATTGAAAAGTTCCACTTGTTGCCAGCGACGTTGTCCCAGAATCCACCAGAAGCAGTGAACTGAAGAGCAACAACTACATCGGTCACGTTGGCGGCCTTGAAAGTATTGACAGCGGCTGCCGATTCAGTGTTCTGAATTCCCGGATCACCCTGAAGGGTATTGATCTGAGCAACAGTGACCTTGTTGCCGTTTGCTTCAAGCGCAGCCTTTGCGGTTGCGGTCGCGGCAATGTGCTCTGGTCCGTTACCCGCCAAGATTCCAACAACCGCAGTCTTGGTAATTCGACCTGAATCGATTGCTGCCTTGATGCCTGCGGCAGCATTGGTTTCCACTGGCGCCTTGGTTGACGTCAACCACCCGGTGTCGTGAGCGGACTGCGGTGCCACGTCTCCGAAGAAGGACGGAACCCCCGCGGCGACGATGCATTCAATGTATTTCGCGCCAAGACCATTGGCGTTAATGAACGCGAACAACTCGTTGTTGATGGTGGCGTCGTCACAGACTTTCTGACCGGTTGCGGGCTTGACTGGATCCCATGTCAACACAACGCCTTCGACCTTGCGGCCATTAATGCCGCCGGCGGCATTCCACGCATCGAAATACGACGTGACGCGCTTTGAAAGGTTTTGAGTTGTCAATGCCGGGGCAAGAGCCATGCCGGCGGCACGAAGTCCGTCGAGATCAGAAACCGCAACACCGATTTTGATCGTGGTGTCAGTAACACCGGTGGTGTTGCCGCCACCCGATGTATCGCCGCTGCTGCTTGAACCGCATGCAGCAGCCCCAACCGTGAGCAACATCGCACACGTGATGGCCCCCAACATTCGCACTGTCGAAGATCGTCTCATTAACGCCCCTTGCATTGAATTCCGATTTGCCCCGGTTGAGGTCGGCCCCTGCTTCGCCATTCATCGCAAATGGAACGACTCATCGTCTCCAGCAGGAGTGTCGTAGGTCACAGTACCCTGAGAGATGACAATCTGCAACGACGTTCTAGAAATCTCTCGAACTCTGTCACGCCGCAAATAACTAAGGAATCCCAAATGTCGGTCGATCCTGCTGCGCAACCGGATACGAGTGTGCGACGACTTCAGATTCATCTCGCTGCGAGAGGAGAATGCCGCGGTCCACTCGCAGAACGCGTTCGTGAACTCGCACACGAAGCCGCTACCACCCTCGATGGCCACGCCTCGATCACCGTATTGACCGAGGTCGACAACGACCCGTTCCCCTCAGCAAACCCCTTGTGTCGCCCCTTTGATGTTGTGCTTGAGGTCGAAACGCTTGTGACCTCGGACCTCAGTTCATTTTTTGATTCACTGCAAGGTTTCGGCGACCGCGTCGCTGATCTCGCCCACCTTGATCTTTCGGCAGCGCTCGTTGGCGCCCCGCAGAAACTCATCCAAAGCACTCCCCCGCCGTTGCGCTACCTCTATCTGATGCGTCGCAAGGCTCACACGACACATGACGCGTACATCGACTACTACTTCCACAATCATTCAAACTTCGGCTTTATCACCCCAAATATTTCTGGCTACACCCAGTTTCATGTCGATGCAGCAGCATCCTCCGAGGCGGCGAAACGCCTGGGCGTTGGAACCACCGTCGTTGACAGTGTGAGTGAACTTTCGATTGAGTCACTCGATTTGTTCTTCGAGGGAATTGGCGATGGCCGACTCGGCACTGAAGCAGCTGAAGACGAAGCGCGTTTCGTCGATCGAGACAATTCCGTTTCGTTTCTCTGCACTACTGAGACGATTGTTGCGTGAGATCAGAAGCCACCAAATGATCTGATAGCCGAACGAGCTTCGAGATCAGCGACTGCCGCCTGTGATCTGTCGAGAAATGCAGCGGCGAACACCTGTCGTTGCGGTGTCGCATCGACAGGGAAGGTAACGACCTGACACGAGGCCAACACCGTGTATGCGGAATGGACTCGATGGGCCAGCCATGCGTCATCCCACGAAAGCGGTTCTCCCACGCCGGCATTCCAAATCTCGAGATAGCGCGAAAGCAGATCGCGCTCGTGGACGCGTCGATCTTCCACCGTGAGCGCCATCGTGAGGAAGTAACTGACATCTCTCATCGGCGTGTTGATGTTGATGATTCCCCAATCTAAAAATCCCGTGCGGCCTCCATCAAAAAAGAGATTGCCGATATGGGGATCACCGTGAATAACAGTCTGTGGACCGCGATGCCAGAGTTCCTGCAATTGGGCTGGATGCGCGACGCAAAGCTCCGCCATCTCAGCAAACTCATCGCTTAATCGATCTCGATGGTTTTCGAGTCCGTAACGAAGCATGACTGATCCGTAATCGCTACTTGAACTCGTCGCCAGAATCCAAGGCACTTCTGATTTTCGGGTCTTCGGGTCGAGATAACGCAGATGGAGCGCCGCTAAATCTTCAAGCGCTACCGCCGCCGAATCTGGGGTGACCCCTAGGCGTCCGTCGGAAATCACACAGCCCGATGCATCGAGATCTTCGAGAAGAAGGATGAACGTTCCATCGGAGCGCTCTTGGGCAACCAACACTTCGGGGAAACGCATTCTGAGCCTCGGAGCAAGCTGCTCGTAGAACTTCACTTCGCGCTCGCCCATGCCGGTGCGCAGAATCGCTTCGCGTCGGTTCGGGTCGGTGGGTGGAAGTTTGCAGAACATCGTCTCCGGAGCGCCGCCAGAAATGTCATACGAGACGCGCAACTTGGCATGTGCATTAGTGACTTGTCGCTGTTGCGTGATTTCTACCGAAGAAACGACAACTCCAGGGAATTTCGCAGCAAGCGCCTGCGAAAGCCAGTTGGGGTCAATCTCCGTTGCATCTGACGGCAACGCTGCGAGGCCAGTCACTTCTCCCCCAGGGCTATCTCGTCGTCAAGCACAACCTGATTCTCGAGCGATTCTCCAGCGAGATAATGCCGCAGATTCGAGCGAAAGAGAGCGTGCAGGTTTGCCCAGAAGTTGTCACTGGACGTTGAACAATGAGCAGAAATCAGAAGATTCGGGACTTCCCAAAGCGCTGAACTTGCGTCAAGTGGCTCCGTGCTGGCCACGTCAATCGCCGCGCCAGCAAGATGACCGGATGAAAGTGCCTCGGACAGCGCTCGTTCATCGACAGCGCTGCCACGTCCCACATTGATGAACAACGAACCTTTCGGCATTGCAGCGAATTCGACATCTCCAAATAGTCCTCGAGTCGCTGCCCGCTCGGGAACAGCAGAGACCACTGCATCGCATCTGGCCAACATGACGTGAAGTTGATCGGCGGGAAAGAGCCCGTCGACATCGGGATCGTTGTCGCCCGGGCGAGCCGATGCACGAGTCGCAAGCACTTCCATTCCGAACGCTCGGGCCCGCAATGCCACCTGACGCCCTATGGCACCAAAGCCAACGATACCGAGTGTTGAGCCAGCGATTTCCTTCCCATACTTTGGCTCCCAACTATGGGCTCGTTGCATTGCGTCGATCTCGGGAAGGCGCTTCCATTGTTGGAGCAAGCGAGCGAGAACGAATTCAGAAATAGAGACCGCGTTGACACCAGCTGCATTTGTAAGGCGGATTTCCGCTGGACCGAGACCAGCCGATAACAACTGGCTAGCGCCAGCCCCCATACCCTGCACCCATCGAAGGTTTGGGGCCACTGTTGACACGTCGAACGGCAAATCCATCGCAAGGGCAACCTCGACTCGTCCAAACGCGTCACGCTGTTGTGGCGTCAACTCGGGGCACAGTTGGCGATAGTCCTCGTTGGGTTTTGCACCTCGTTGTGTGCGGAGTTGTTCGCTTTCGGTGTAGCGCACATCGAGAACTTCGATTCGCGGATCTAATGCTTTCAGCGCAGCGAGATCGCGCTCAAATTCCTCGCGAGGACGTAGTTCCCATTCTCCTGGGTACATGATGCCCACGACGATTGGCGCAGTCGTATCGCTCTCACCAACCCGCATGCAGTCCCCCAAGATCGTCTGACGAGGTAGCAGGAGCGCCACGTCGCCATTCACAGTGTTCCAAACTTCCATCGCGCTCGCCGAGCCAATCCCCGTGAAGAATCCACGACCCACCGAAGCAACTTGCCGAATAGAGTTCCGAAGAACTCAGGGGGAAGATCGTGGACATCGAAATAGTTGCTGAAGGACTTGGCTTTGCCGAAGGTCCAGTCGAGATGCCCAACGGTGACATCGTCACAGTTGATGTGCGCGGTGGGCGGATTATGCGGAGTCAGGCAGACGGGTCAACCCGAGAGATCGCATCGCCCGGCGGTGGCCCGAACGGCGCCGCCATCGGCCCCGATGGAGCGCTCTACGTAGTCAACAACGGTGGCTTCCCGTGGAGCGAACGCAGTGGACTGCTCATTCCCGTCGACGAAAACGGCAGTACGCGACCAGCAAACTTTGAAGGCGGCTGGGTCGACAGAATCGATCCCGAAACCGGCGACATCAACCGACTCTTTGATGGCCTTGATGGAGAGCGGTTCCTTGGCCCGAACGACATCGTCTTCGACCAAAGCGGCGGATTCTGGTTCACCGACCTTGGAAAGTCCGACGCTCGCTCGATGGACCGTGGCTCGCTGTTCTACGCTCGTCCCGACGGAACGGGCCTGCGCCGCGTCGCCTCAAACCTTACGGGCCCCAACGGCGTCGGCCTTTCACCCGACGGATCAATCGTCTATGTCGCCGAAACAAATACTGGACGGCTCTTGGCCTGGGACGTTGTTGGTCCCGGCGAGGTTTCTGGTTCTCCAAAAATCATGATGGCAACGCCCAATCACTTTGATTCGCTGGCCGTCGAAGCCGACGGCACAGTTGTTGTTGCAGCGATTTCTCATGGGATCTGTGTGCTCCGGCCAAACGGCGAAATTGACTATGTCGAAGTCCCTGATGTCATGACAACCAATGTTTGTTTCGCCGGCGATGACATGCAGTCGGCGTACATCACGATGTCGGCTTCAGGCCGTCTCGGCAAAGTGCGCTGGCCGCGCCCAGGCCTACGCCTCGCGTTTTAAATCAGCCAAGGTCTCGGCCATCAACAGCACGCAACTAGTCCGACTCTTCGCTTCGTTGTCGTGCAGCCGTCTCACGACCCGCCTTCGCAAATGTTTCAGCGTTGAACGGTCGCCGAGCGGTGCTCGTTGCTTCCAGACTTAAAGCTCCCTGCAACGAGAGTTCTTCACCCTGACGGTAAAGCGAGAGGATTTCACCAACCGCCGACGTAGTTGCGATTTGATCGGCAAGTTGCAATGAAAAGGGGATCAGTTCATCGTGTTCCACAACGTGATTCACGAGTCCAATCTGCAACGCAGTGGCTGCATCAATAAAATTTCCTGTGATCGAAAGTTCACGCGCACGGCGGACTCCGATGGCACGGGGAAGCAGGGCGGTCAGACCCCACGTCGGAACAACGCCAAGTCGAGCATGAGTATCGGCGAATCGTGCTTGAGTCGATGCAACGATAAATGTTGCGCTGAGGGCGATTTCGAGGCCACCAGAAACGCAAGCGCCATTGACTGCACAAAGAACTGGTGTTGACATCGCCCGGAGCGCGCGACCTGGGTTTACCGAATATTGAGCCTCGCTGGCCTTAAACGCAGGATCGATGTCGGTGAAGTCCACGCCTGCAGTGAAAGCAGGATCAGTGCCCGTCAAGACGACGGCCTTAACCGTTTCGTCCGCGTCAAGGTCGGCAAGAAGTCGACAAAGTTGTGAGCGCATCTCGTTCGACAACGCATTTTTCTTTTCAGGCCGATCAAAGGTCACGAGACGAACGGCCCCGTGAGATTCACAGCGCAGATGTTTCATCGAGTTCGTCATTTTTTCTCCCGCAAAGCGATGCGCTCATTGTCCCAAGAAAGAATTCGGTCATCGGGGACCAACCGGAGATACACCGTTGACGCGTAATGATCACTAGTGGCTGCGGGCATCTCTGTTGTCGCCGTTCTGAAATTTGCATACTTGGCATCGATCAGACTTCTTACAGAATCACGAGAGACGTCATCTTCGATACGTTCCACGCGCCCCGTTAAGTGAACCGCCAACAGTTCAGACCAACGTTCTCCTGATTCGACGAGAAACGATGCCCGTGGATCATTCGTAACTCGAGAGATTTTCTTTGTCCGAGCCGGAGCCCCGAGACAGATCGTCCGATCGAGCGCGACAAACCAGACGGGCAAAGCAATCGGCCAACCATCGGCCCGTAACGTTGTGAAAATTCCCGTATGAGCGTTCTCAATGACGGCCCACGCTTCTTCAGTCGACAATCGCAGGCTCATTACGTCGCTCTCTTTCTCGCTACCATCTAGAACGTATTCCAGATTTAGGGGCGGACGCATTGGCTACTGAAGGGGCGAGCAATCCAGAGCCGCACCATATGACGACCCCCGAGATCTTGCGAGGAGAAGCTCTTTTCACCGCCGACGCTCGAGCCCAGGGCTTGGTGCATCTGCATTTCGTTCGATCCACGTGCGCTTCGGCCCGAATTGTTGCTCTAAGCACCGATGACGCAAAGGCCTTTCCCGGCGTTGTTGCCGTGTTCTGCGCCGAGGATTTACCCATCATCCCCGTCTGGGAAATAGCTTTGCTCCCCGAAGACTTTGCTCAACCTCCACTTGCACAGAACTTTGTGCGTTACGTCGGCGAGAAAGTGGTGGCCGTCATTGCCGAAAGCCCAGCCATCGCCGCCGATGCCGCCGAACTCGTCGTGATCGACTACGAGCCGCTTCCAGCTCTCACTGATATGCGTGATGTCGGCCTCGAAACTGCACCTGTTCTCTTCCCAAATCACCCGAGCAACGTTTGTTTACAGTGGCCAAGCGACAATGCA